>Ga0209295_1000084_pt1 | contig 135392 bp, 133 predicted proteins | sample Porto_5metaG_FD_187428 | JGI IMG/M metagenome (GOLD analysis project Ga0209295, IMG submission 187428) | Marine algal microbial communities from Porto, Portugal - Porto_5 metaG (SPAdes) (version 2) | ecosystem: Host-associated > Algae > Red algae > Unclassified | place: Portugal: Porto...
TTGCTGTGATTGGAACAGGGTATGTCGGGTTAGTATCGGGTACTTGTTTTGCTGATATCGGAAATCGTGTCATCTGCTGTGACATCGATGAATCAAAAATCAACAGCTTAAAAAGTGGTGTCGTTCCCATTTATGAACCGGGTTTAAAGGAATTGATTGAAAAAAATACGGAAGAAGGAAGACTGTTTTTTACAACCAATATTCCTGCTGCTATCCGGGAATCAGAAATTATCTATATTGCTGTAGGGACGCCGATGACAGCACAGGGGGAAGCAGATTTAACGTACGTGAAAGCTGTCGCTCAAACAATTGGTGAACATCTAAATGGCTATAAAATCATCGTCAATAAAAGCACAGTGCCCGTTGGAACAGGCCGGCTCGTTCAAGCCATTGTCGAAAAAGCATCGCGCAGTAAATATCCTTTTGATGTCGTATCCAATCCAGAGTTCCTCAGAGAAGGCTCTGCCATCCAAGACACGATGAATATGGAGCGGGCAGTAATCGGCTCAACAAGCACCCATGCGTCAACCATCATCAAAAGATTGCATGATCCGTTTCAAACAGAGGTTGTGGAGACCAACTTAGAAAGTGCTGAAATGATTAAGTATGCTGCAAATGCCATGCTTGCCACAAAAATCTCATTCATCAATGACATTGCAAATATTTGCGAGCGGGTGGGCGCTGATGTTGAAAAAGTTAGCGAAGGCGTTGGATTAGACAGCCGCATCGGGCATAAATTTTTAAAAGCGGGCATTGGATTTGGGGGTTCTTGTTTCCCGAAAGACACGATGGCTCTTCTCAAAATTGCCGAAACAGCCGGCTACCGGTTCAAGCTGATCGAGTCCGTGATTGAAACGAACAATCACCAAAGAGCGCACCTTGTCAGCAAACTGATGAGTGTATTCGGTGATATTAGAGGAAAAACCATCTCTGTTTTAGGTCTCGCATTCAAACCGAATACGAATGATATGCGTTCTGCGCCCGCATTAGACATTATCCCAATGCTGAGAGAGCTAGGTGCTTTTGTGAAGGCCTATGATCCGATTGCTTATGTAGAAGCAGAACGAGAGCTTGGCCCGCAGGCTGTCTTCAGTAATGACCTGTATGAAACAGTAAAAGATACGGATGCTTGCCTCATCCTAACAGAATGGGATGACGTACAGAAGATGGATAAAGATCAAATCAAGCAGCTGCTTCGTTCACCGATTGTAATTGATGGAAGGAATTTGTTTGATCCAGCAGAAATGAAAGAGAGAGGATTTATTTACCAGTCTATCGGCCGCCCAGGCGTATGGGAAGCAGAATTGGTATCAAAGGCACAATAACAGGGGGAGCTTGGATGAAGAAAGTATTGGTTACTGGGGGAAGCGGATTTATTGGATCACACACGGTAGAGGCTTTACTAGAAAAAGGCTACGAGCCCATCGTTCTTGATAACTTTTCAACTGGATCTCGGGAAAATATTGACCACCTTTCCGTTCAATGCATTGAGGCAGATGTCACAAAATCAGAAACGGTCGATTTGATCAAACAAATAAGACCGGATTATATCATTCACCTTGCAGCACAGGTGAGTGTCGCCGTTTCCGTTCAGAATTTCGTTTATGACGAAGAGGTCAATATCAAAGGGTCTCTGAATGTCATGAAAGCAGCTGCTGAAACGGGGGTGGAGAAAGTGGTATTTGCTTCATCGGCAGCTGTCTATGGAGATCCAGTGTATTTGCCAGTAGACACCGCTCACCGGCTAAAGCCTGGTTCGCCTTATGGTTTATCGAAACTCACAGTAGAGCGATACTTAGAAATGGCAAAATCACTGTATGATGTGGACTATTGTATTCTTCGGTATAGCAATGTTTATGGTCCGCGACAAGATGCACTTGGCGAAGGCGGGGTTGTCTCTATTTTCTCTGATAAGTTTGCAAAGGATGAGGCTCCTTTCATTTTTGGAGACGGGGAACAAACAAGAGATTTCATCTATGTAGGTGATCTAGCAGCAGCGAATGTCGCGGCTTTAACAGCTCAATCAAACGTTTGTTTAAATATTTCATGTGGTGTTTCGATCACTGTGAATGAGCTATTTCAAACGATGAAGCGAGTGACGAGGTCGCATCTTGAACCAATTTATAAGCCGCAGCGTGCAGGTGATATTGTGCATAGTACATTGGCAAATGAGGAAACGAAACAAGTCTTAGCATGGGAGCCTGTTGTGAGTTTACAGGAAGGTTTGGCTCGTACCATTTCCTACTATGAACAGGAAGTCAAGGCTTAATCCCTCAAATCGGATGGGTTGCTTAGGAGGAAAATGGGTATGAGTGTGAAACAAACAGCATGGCAAATCATGATTGGATGTATTTTGTTTGCAGCAGGGATCGGGCTTGTACAAATGGCATCCGCGCAGCCCGTCGGGTTAAAGAAGATGGTAGCTGTTCCGATTATACTTCTGATCCTGTCGGCTGCTCTCGTGTTGATGAAGCTGTACATGAATGGTGAGCAAATCTTCATGTCAGCCATCTATCTTTTGATTACATTGACCTTTCTCAACAACGCGTTCTTTTCTATTAGTGCAGGATTCTTTAGTCTTTTTCTCTACCGTATCATGCTCATCGCCACCTTTACTTTATTCATATGGCGGATGAGAGATAAGGGGACGTACATATCGCAGTGGCAGCAGATTCGTGTCAAAGGACTTCTTGGTTTTTTCGCTGTATGGTTTCTTTACGGGCTCATCTCACTGCTTTGGGCTCATTCGGTCACATACGGCCTGAAATATATGTCCCTTCTTGCAATGGGGATGGGATTTGTCTTTCTAGTCGTCTTGTATATTCAGCGAATGGATCAAGTGGTGACTTTTTATAGCATTTGGCTTGTCATGACTGTATTTGTGATGGGGATTGGGTTCTATAATCACTTTACATTGAACCATTTACCGAATACCTCATTATATCTAGGGCCAGTGTATAAACAGCACTATCCTACATCTGTCTTTTTTAATCAGAATGACTTTGCAACGTTTTTATCGATTAGTTTCTTTTTATATCTAGCATGCATGCGTCAAATGAAAAACGGTTATATCAAAGCGTTTGGATTATTAGGTGCAATCGCAGCGCTGTATCTCATTTTGTTAACCGAATCCCGCGCTAGTCTGCTTGGGATATTTGCAGGAGTGGCGATCTATGTGTGGTTGCTGCTGCCGCGTTTTCTCAAAAAGTGGTCAATCGTTGCAGCAAGCGGACTTGTCGTCATCGGTATCGCTGTCTTTTCAGCCAAGATTTATTCGATTTTTTATGACTTGTTTCTCGCTTCTCAGGTCGCGCATTCTTTTAGTGAACCACTCCCGTCTAACATCGCGAGAGCAAATTTAATCAAAAATGCTTGGCACTTCTTTACGAATTCATACGGATTCGGAGTTGGAGCGGGGAATGTGTCTTACTACTTAGCTCACTTTTCGATCTTTGACACAGACCAGGTCGTAGAAGTGCACAATTGGCTGCTAGAATTGATGACGAACTTCGGATTTGCAGTCATGCTGGGCTATATCTCAGTATACGCCTATCTCATGTTCACACTGTACAAACAATACCAATGGGCTGACACAAGATCGGCAAAAATGATCATTGAGGGGTTGTTTGCAGCCATGCTGAGCTTTCTCGTTTCAAGTATCAGTCCTAGCTCCGTCTCGAATTTATATTTCCACTGGGTATTTTTAGGACTGGTGATCGCAGCGGTGAATATGCTGAAAAACAAACAACGACTCAAGCTGTGGTAAACCGTGTGTGATGCTTTGTTTGTATGGCTACACTAGTGAAAGAGCAAATACGTCAATGTTGGGAGAATGAACATGTCTGGTTTCATATCAAGGATAGGGAAGCGAATCAAAAAGTACATCGTATGGCTCATACTGCTGCCTGTCGTATTAGGTGCCTTTGGTTTCTTTTTTGCTAAAGGAACTACGCAGCAGTCTAGTTACACAGCTGCTGTTACCCTCACTCTCGGTAAATATGATGATGGGGTGTATAACAATATGGCAGAAGTGACATCTCTATTAAAAAGCGATGCATTTCTAAACGAAGCACTCAGTGATGTGAAAGAAGAAGAAAGACAGGATGTGAAAACCCGTCTCATCCTTACCAATCAATCGGATACACAATTACAGCTGTCTTTCACGGATGCCGATAAGGGTCGTGCTTTGGCTGTTGTGAAGCAGGTGTCAGATACATTTCTCAAGCAAGATAAAGCGTTATTTACAAAAAGGCAGCAGGTGATTGAAAGTAGATTAGCTGCTCTTGAAGACGAATCGGTCAGCAATGATTCCAAAGTCGATAAAGAACGATTCTTATATGAATTGGAGTCAACAAAGCTTGGAATGAAGCAGGCAAAAATTGTTGATCCTGCCCAAGTACTTGATGAAGGCAATAAAGGCATGTCAGCTAAAAAACGTGCACTTCTTGGGCTTGTCATTGGCTTTAGTATCTCACTCATGTTTGTGGTCTTACCCGAAGTGTTCAAAGAATCTTAATGATGAACTGGAGATGAGTCTAGGTGAACAATCAACCGTTAGTATCCATCATTACACCTGCGTATAATGCGGAACGTTATTTAACGGATACAGTTCATTCCGTCCTTGCCCAAACCTATTCCAATTGGGAGCTGATCATTGCAGATGATTGTTCTACAGATGGAACTAGAAAGCTATTAGGGGATTTAAGTCAAGCGGACGACAGAATCAACGTCATTTATTTAGAGGAAAATGGGGGAGCTGCCATTGCTAGAAACGCAGCCATCAAACAGGCAAAAGGACGCTTTATCGCTTTTTTAGACAGCGATGATATGTGGAAAGAGACGAAGCTCGAAAAACAGGTAGACTTCATGCTGACAAATGATTTTGCTTTTACATTTACGGCATATGACATCATTGCAGAAAACGGAGAATCATTAGAAAAAACCGTCACTGCGCCAGCGAGATTAGACTATAATGAAGCCCTGAAAAACACCATTATCGGCTGTTTAACGGTCATGCTTGATCTTCAAAAGGTAGGACATGTGGAAATGCCGAACATTCGCACAAGGCAGGATTTAGCTACTTGGCTGTCTATATTAAAAAGAGGATTTACAGCCTATGGTATGAGTGAACCGCTCAGTGAATATCGCATCGTTGGGAACTCCATCTCTAGTAACAAGTGGAAAGCAGCGAAAAAAACGTGGTTTGTCTACAGAGAAATTGAGCAGCTTCATTTTGTCAAAGCGTCTTGGTGTTTTATGCACTATGCGACAAATGCTGTGAAGAAGCGCTTATAAACAGAAGGGAAAAAAGGTGATAAAGGTGAAAGCAGACTCGATCATACATGTTGTCGTAGCGACGGGAGAATGGGGACAGGACGGACTGAGGTACAGACGGCATCGGCTGGCCGAATTTCTAGCATCTGATCCAGAAACAAAAGAGGTCATCTGGGTATGCCCGTCATCATCTCGTCATACAGCTCCCTTTCAGCCCATAACAGATCGAATGAAGCAATTGACCATTCCTGATGTGCTCAAGAGCAAATTATTTCGCTTTGGTCGATATCAAGACATGTTCTATATTCATAAATTATCCCCTCTTCTTGAACATTTGCGGCAGGAGGAAAAGAAGGGGATCGCCGTTTGTTTATGGTATACGTTTCCGGGCTTTCCGCTCTTATCTTCTTTATTTGAATGGAAACATATTGTCTATGATTGCAGTGACCTGTGGGGAGAGCCGATAAGCGGCAACCATAACATCCTTTCTTATATGAGGCAGCGTGTCATTGTCAAAGCAGAAAATCGAATCATTAAATATGCACACAGCATTACATGCTCTTCTCAATATTTACACGATCAAATCAAAAAACGTCTTATGGGAGAACCGAAAGATGTGTTTACGGTGGAAAATGGCGTCGAATACGATGTGTTTGCGAAAAGCAATCTTCCGTGTAAAGAAGATGTGCTGGAAGGAAGAGAAGGGACTGTGCTTGGTTTTATCGGAGGAATTAAGCCAAAGCTCGATTTTGACATGATAGCTGAAGCTGCTCGTATGCGGCCTGATTGGACATTTTTATTTGTCGGTCCGGATGGAACGAATGGAGATCCATCTTTTCAGCATGCACTCAAACTGCCTAATGTGATTTGGACAGGTGCTGTTGCTCCAGAAGAAGTGCCTGCTTATATGAAGCTGATTGATGTAGGTATGATGCCATATAAACAATCCCCTTACAATCAAGCGGTGTTCCCTCTCAAGCTTTATGAATTTTTAGCCGCTGGAATACCGGTTGTCGGTTTAAATCTCCCATCAACGGAAAGGCTAAAAGAGAAGGATGTGTATGAATATTTAGAGGGCGATGATCCTGCGCTCTTCGTAGAATCCTGCCTGAAAGTGATCAGCAAAAAAGACGACACGAGCTATAGACATCTAAGACAAAGCCGAGCGAAGAAAAAAGATTGGCACGCGCTGTTCACAAACATGGTGGAACTAACGAATATTAAAGAAAACGCATAATTCATTCGGGATTGTGCGTTTTTACTTGTTTCATCACCGGGGGAGGTTGTGATCATCCTCTATTCAATTGTATAATGGAAAGAGCGGCCAATATACAAAATACAGATTTCAATTTAGAAGGAGACTGACCTATGGATTACGAACGCGCCTTATTAGCGTTTTTTGTCTCTCTGGCTACAGTTTTAATTGTGACACCAATCGTCAAAAAGTTTGCAATTAAGATTGGTGCAGTGGACCAGCCGAATAAACGAAAAGTTCATGATAAAGTAATGCCTCGAATGGGTGGTTTGGCAATTTTTATTGGAGTAGCGGCTGGAGCATTAGCAGGCGGGCTGTTTCTACATAATAAAATTACAGCAATTTCAGTTGGTGCCGTACTCATCGTCATTTTAGGTATATTTGATGATAAATATAATTTAAGTGCAAGATTTAAATTTCTCGTACAAGTCCTTGTTGCTTGTTTGATTGTGAGCACGGGCTTAAAAATGGACTTCTTCTCTGTTCCTTTTTTAACAGATCGAATTGAGTTAGGCTGGATGGCATATCCCCTCACCGTGCTATGGATTGTCGGCATCACAAATGCCATTAATTTAATTGACGGCCTTGATGGACTAGCTGCCGGTATTTCTGTCATCGGTTTATCAACGATTGCAGTGATGGCATTTTCTGCTGATAAGATTCTGATTCTTTCTTTATCTCTTGTCGTCATTGGCAGTACGATCGGCTTTCTCTTTTACAACTTTCATCCGGCGAAGATTTTTATGGGAGATACCGGTTCGTTATTTTTAGGCTATATGATCTCGGTGCTGTCACTTTTAGGGCTATACAAAAGTGTCACTTTGTTTAGTGTTGTTGTTCCTGTGATCATTCTAGGTGTTCCTATATTTGATACGACCTTTGCAATCATTAGACGCATATTAAACAAACAGCCGATTTCATCACCGGACAAATCTCATATTCATCATAGACTAATGGCCTTTGGCTTGTCCCATCGCATGGCTGTCATCGTGATTTACATGATTGGCTTAGTCTTTAGCTTAAGTGCGATTTTGCTGACAAGCGCGACCATTTGGTTATCGCTGATCATTATCTTTTTACTGGTGATGTTTATGCAAGTGATTGCGGAAGTCACGGGTTTGGTCAACGAAGAGTTCAAACCATTTACGAAATTCTATAAACGAATGGTGAAAAGACAATAAAAAACAGCCCGTTCCTAGGAACTGGGCTGTTTTTATTATTGTCCTGATGTGCTGGAAGGATTAGTTGTATCACTTGATCCTGTTTCACTAGAGGATGGATTGGTTTGTGAATCTGTTTCAGTCGAAGATTCAGTAGGAAGCTTTAAATGCGTCCGTAATTCATTTTGTACGTTAGCTAGATTGGTTTGATCTGGCTCAAAGTAATACGTTCGATTTGGCCCTAAATAAAGATCTGACCCTTTAATAGAAAGTGTTTCTGTGTCGTCTCCCTTAAACCCGCTGTAGATTTGCTGAAGCGCAAGACCTTCTGTGATACGGAAGTTGGTCGTAATGTGATCACTGACTTCTTTAGCGATATTATCGACGTTCGCAATGTTATTTGCCTTCGACATTTGATCAATCATTGCGCGTAAAATTTGTTTCTGACGATCATTACGTCCAAAATCACCGCGTGGATCTTGTTTTCTCATCCGAGCGTAAGCAAGTGCTTCTTCCCCGTTTAAATGCATATTGCCTTTTTTGAAGTAAATCTTTTTCGATTTTTTCACATCACTTTTTTCATTGAAGTCAAATGGAACATTGATATTAATTCCGCCGACTTCATCAATGACATCCTTGAATCCGTCAAAATCAACGGTGGCATATTTATCAATTGGAATATGCAAGAATTGTTCGACAGTTTCAATCGTCTCGTCTTTACCGCCTTTAGCAAATGCTGCATTGATCTTTTCTTTACTTCCTGTCGTGTCACTTGCAAGCTGTACGCGTGTGTCACGAGGGATACTAACCATTTTCATCGTTTTGTCTTGAGGGTTAATCGTTGCAACAATAAGTGAATCTGAACGGCCATGATCACCATCTGTGGCATAATCCTCAATTCCGACAAAAAGTACAGAGAAGGGTTTCTTTTTAATATCAATGACCGCATCACGAAGCTTCGATTTCTCTCCGCGGTTTAGTTCGTCATATGTTTTGTCAGCGGCTTGAAGTGTATTGACTATTTTATAGACTGCAAATCCGCCCATGCATATGATAAGAAGCAAAAATAAGACCAGGATACGTTTGAAAATTTTCTTCTTCTTACTCTTTTTCTTTCGTACACGCACTTTTACTCGTTGTGCCATTCATCTGTCTCCTTTATCGGACCAATGTCCTTTTCTAAATAAATCAGTTCGCCTTCTTTTGTAACACTCTTTCCATTTGTCAGCTCAGTCATCCATTCAATGAACTGCTCTGTTTGTGTTTCTTCTACATACGTCTCAAAAATAACATCTTCTGCATAATGAATTTCTTTTAGCTGAAAAGATGAGGCTCTAAGCTCATTCTCTACCTTTCCAAGCCATGTATAATCTATTGTTGTGTGCATCGTACGCATTAAACAGCGCTCTACCATCCCAACATGGTTGATGGCTTCTGATACAGATTTTCCGTAGGCACGAATCAAACCACCGGCGCCTAGCTTAATACCGCCGAAATAACGAGTGACTACTACGACTGTATCTTTCAGCTTCCGTTTTTTTAACACTTCAAGCATTGGCACACCTGCTGTACCACTTGGTTCACCATCATCATTCGCTTTTTGAATCAGGTCATGTTCTCCAATGAGATAGGCAGAACAATTATGTGTGGCATTCCAATGTTGTTTTTTAATGGATTGTATAAATGCTTGTGCTTCTTCTTCTGAGACAGCACGCTGTATATGACAAATAAAACGTGATTTTTCAATGACGATCTCATGCTCGCCACGACTTTTTACTGTAAGATAGCGATGCAGCAAAAGACATACCCTCCTGAAAAGCAAATTGTAAGACTAGAGAAAATTTGCTTTGATTTTAGAATTTTACAGCGTATTTTGTTATGATGATAGGGGTAGAAAAAGGGTCGTCATAAAAACTTCATGATTTATACGCATTCTTTCATTATAATTCGACATAAAATGCAGATCAATGACATTTATAATAAAAAAAGATGACATCACTGTTACGGGAGGGAAAAGCCATGACAACACCTAAAATGGATCCGAAATTATTGGATTCAATCATCATGAAAATGCTAAGTACAGTTGATGGCAGCAAGGACGAAGTATTTAGGATAGGCGAACAGTCCCGTCAACAATATGAAAGCCTTGTAGAAGAGCTGAAGCAAATCAAGCAGCAAGTAAACGAAGTAATTGATTTTGGGGATAAACTAGAAGTCCATACGAGACATGCTAGGAATCGTTTATCTGAGGTCAGCAGAAATTTTAACAAATTTAGCGAAGAAGAAATACGCGAGGCCTACGAAAAAGCACATAATCTGCAAGTGGAACTCACCATGATCCAGCAGCGTGAAAAGCAGCTGAGAGAAAGAAGAGATGATCTAGAAAGACGATTGTTAAGCCTTCAAGACGTCATTGAACGCTCTGAAACGCTTGTGAGCCAGATCACAGTTGTTCTCAACTATCTCAATCAGGACTTACGCCAAGTTGGCGTGTTACTTGAAGATGCTCAGGCAAAACAAGATTTTGGACTTAGAATTATTGAAGCCCAAGAAGAAGAGCGCAAAAGGGTATCCCGTGAAATTCATGACGGTCCGGCCCAGATGCTGGCAAACGTAATGATGCGTTCCGAATTAATTGAACGGATTTTCAGAGACCGTGGGACAGAAGAAGGCTTTAAAGAAATTAGAAGTCTCAGACAGAATGTGCGAAATGCTCTGTACGAAGTGAGAAGAATCATTTATGATTTAAGACCAATGGCTTTAGATGATTTGGGTCTGATTCCGACGCTAAGAAAATATTTAAACACAATCGAAGAGTATGATGGAAAAACCAAGATCACGTTCCAATGCCTAGGGGATACAGAAAGCGAAAGAATTGCTTCACAATTTGAAGTGGCACTGTTTAGACTAGCCCAAGAAGCTGTCACAAATTCATTAAAGCATTCCGAAGCTGAAGAAATCTCTGTAAAAGTAGAAGTGACGAAAGACTTTGTCACGTTAATTATCAAAGACGATGGAAAAGGCTTTGATATGAAAGATGTGAAAACAAACAAAAACAAATCCTTCGGTTTACTTGGCATGAAAGAACGCGTAGACTTACTGGAAGGTAAAATGACCATAGACTCAAAAATAGGTCTAGGGACATTCATCATGATTCGCGTGCCATTAACATTGCAAAATAAAATTGTAAAATAGAGACAAAAGACATATTGACCATAAAGTTCAGGTGTAGAACAATAAACATGGGGAGGCGTAGCTTGTGACTAAAGTAAATATTGTAATTATTGATGATCACCAATTATTCCGTGAAGGTGTCAAACGGATTTTAGATTTTGAACCTACTTTTGAAGTAGTTGCAGAAGGAGACGACGGAGACGAAGCTGCACGTATCGTAGAACACTATCATCCGGATGTTGTCATTATGGACATTAATATGCCGAATGTAAATGGTGTAGAGGCTACAAAGCAGCTAGTTGAGCTTTATCCCGAATCAAAAGTCATTATTCTATCTATTCATGACGATGAAAACTATGTGACACATGCATTGAAAACAGGAGCAAGAGGCTACCTGTTAAAAGAAATGGATGCAGACACGCTCATTGAAGCAGTGAAAGTTGTAGCTGACGGAGGATCTTATTTACATCCGAAAGTTACTCATAACTTAGTAAATGAATTCCGACGCCTAGCGACTAGTGGCGTTTCAGCACATCCACAGCATGAAGTATATCCTGAAATTCGCAGACCACTTCATATCTTAACGAGACGTGAGTGCGAAGTACTTCAAATGTTAGCTGACGGAAAGAGCAATAGAGGAATTGGTGAGTCGCTCTTTATTAGTGAGAAAACAGTCAAAAACCACGTGAGTAACATTTTACAAAAAATGAATGTAAACGACCGTACACAAGCTGTTGTTGTAGCAATTAAGAACGGCTGGGTAGAAATGAGATAATGTTCCGGACAAGTACTCCTTTTTCGCCTGTTTTTGGTTCTCTCACATGTCAATTGGAGAGAAATGATAGGTAGATAAGGAGTCTTTTTCGGATATAACGGGCTTGCCTATTGATTAGGCAGGCTTTTTTGATTACTATTATAAACCTAATGAATAACAATGATCATTCTTTGAAAATAAAAAAGAGCAACTTAACGGATAAGGAAGGTATTTAAGAATGAAAATAGCCGTTGTAACAGACAGTACTGCTTATATACCACAAGAGCTGCGTGATAAACATCATATTCATATGATCCCTCTCAATGTCATTTTTGGCAACGAATCATACCGTGAAGAAATAGAAATGGATTGGAAGACATATTATGAAGAAGTCAAAAAGCATAAAGACCTTCCAACCACCTCTCAGCCTGCTTTCGGTGAACTAATAGAATTATATGAAAAACTAAGTGAAACATATGATGCCGTGATTAGTATTCACCTTTCTAGCGGAATTAGTGGAACATATAATAGTGCAGCCTCAGCAAATGACCTAGTTGACGGAATTGACATTTATCCGTTTGATACAGAAACTAGCTGTATGGCGCAAGGTTTTTATGTGATAGAAGCTGCTGAAAAAATCCAAGCTGGTGCTTCTCCAGAAGAAGTGTTAGCCCATCTCAATTACCTGAAAGAGAATCAGAGAGCTTATTTTATGGTAGACGATTTAACTCATTTACAAAGAGGCGGCAGATTAAATGGTGCTCAGGCTTTTATTGGGAGCCTCTTAAAGGTAAAGCCTATACTGCATTTTGACAACAAGCTAATTGTCCCTTTTGAGAAGATTCGTACACGGAAAAAAGCCATTTCACGTATGTTTGAATTATTTGACGAAGATGCATCTCGTGGTGTCCCGATGAGAGCAACAGTGATACATGGTAATAGAGAAGAAGAAGTAGATGATTTAATTGCGCACTTATCAGAAAAATATCCTCATGTTGAATTTTATAAAAGCTATTTTGGTGCCGTAATCGGCACTCATCTAGGCGAAGGCTCTTTAGCTCTTGGCTGGATGATTAGATAAATCCTAAAAACCTCTTTTCTCTTAGAAAAGGGGTTTTGTTTTTCTTTTTTAGCTGTTGGACGAAAGGTCATGTCTTTGCGCATAATAGGCAAACATCAGTTGAAAGGTGTTTGTTGAAATTGAACATGGACAAAGCAATGGAACTAGGGCAGTATCTGCAGTCACGCCACCTGCTTACTGCTGAAACAAGATGCTCACAGTCTGATTTGGATTGGTTGGAGGAGAAAGGGTTAGTTATCCGAACACCTTCTATTGAGAGGAAAGCAAATGGTCTAATTTGCTGCAGATGTGGTGTATCAAAAAATCGGTACTTTGCCCACTCTCCGTGTGACAAGTGTCAAAAAGATTGTGTGTATTGTAGATCATGCATCATGATGGGGAAAACAACGGAATGTGGCTTTCTTTATGAATGGACGGGTCCACAAATGGAAGAAGCATGTCACTCGGAATTAACATGGCAGGGAGACCTGTCTAAAGGACAAAAAAGAGCGTCAGAAAAATTGATCGAAGCGATAAAACACAAATCTGATCTACTCATCTGGGCAGTTTGCGGGGCAGGGAAAACAGAGGTGCTTTTTCACGGAATAGAATTTGCCTTACATCAAGGAATGAGTGTCTGCATTGCGACACCTAGAACTGATGTTGTCCTTGAACTAGAGCCGCGGCTTAAAAAAGCTTTTCAAGGAATGAAAATAGCTGTTCTTTATGGAGGAAGTCCTCAAAGGTTCCAAATAGCACCGTTAGTAATCGCTACAACTCACCAGTTGATGAGATATAAACATGCATTTGATGTGCTCATTATAGATGAAGTCGACGCCTTCCCTTATTCAATCGATGAACGTCTCCAATTTGCTGTTTTAAAGGCAATGAGAAAGAAAGGGGTTAGGGTTTATTTAAGTGCGACGCCGTCTAAGAAAATGATAAGAGATGTATCTCGTGGACAACTAGAAGCCGTAAAAATTCCTCTGCGCTTTCACCAACAACCTTTACCGGTCCCATCCTTTCAATGGATTGGACATTGGAAGAAGAAATTAAAAAAGAATCAGCTCCCACCTAAAGTAATGAATTGGATCCAGAAACATATTACAAAAAAGAGAAGGGTTTTACTTTTTGTTCCTTCTATTTCTACTATGAAGAAGGTAACGAAGGTTCTTAGAAAGCACCACTTAAATGTAGAAGGGGTGTCTGCTGATGATCCAGACAGGAAACAAAAGGTCCAGCAATTCAGAGATGACAAATACGATGTACTAGTTACAACCACAATTCTAGAAAGAGGCGTAACCATTCCAAATGTGCAAGTGGGGGTACTAGGTGCAGAATCTACTATCTTTACAGAAAGTGCACTTGTTCAGATTTCTGGTAGAGCAGGTAGACATCCCGATTTTTTTAAAGGAGATGTTTTCTTTTTTCATTTTGGTTTAACGAGAAGTATGAAACAAGCAAAGAAGCATATTGTAAAAATGAATGATACAGCTGAAAAAGAGTTCTCCGAAAAATAATGTAGGTTCAACTAAATTTCATGGTACATTTATATTCAAAATACACAAATGGCAGGAGAGACAAATATGCTGCTCAATGCAAAAGAAACACTACTCAAGGAAATCCTCTATCAATATCTCAACCAATTAAACATGATTTGTCACTGTGAAAAGTGTATAGAAGATGTATTAGCGATTTCACTAAATCAAGTGAAGCCTCAGTATATAACAGATATCGATAAAATATCTTACAGTAAATCTGAGATGGTGGACAAACAGAAGAATACGGCCATGCTGGTCATTCTCACAGAAGCCGCTTCAAAGGTCTCCACATTTCCAAGATGCGAAAATCGTCTGCCGATAAATAAGGATAACAATTGATCTGCCTCATTTGTGAGGGGCATTTTGTCGCTTCTTTTACATGGAAATCATTACTTCTATTAAATGATGATCGTCTATGTATAGCATGTAAGCATCACCTAGAAAAAATTCAACGCCCGATTTGTCCAGCCTGCGGGAGAGCACAGTCGAACGATCAATTATGTCAAGACTGTTCCAGGTGGAAAGAACGCCCTAATTCTACTACATTACTTGTGAAAAATAGGTCTGTCTATGCTTACAACGATTTGATGAAAGATGTCCTTTCCCGCTTTAAATTTCGAGGTGATACAGCTTTAGCTGAGCTTTTTAAACAAGATGTCCAAGCAGTATTTAAGCGCTCTTTTTCAATTAAAGAACCTGTGCTGATCCCGATTCCTTTAAGTAAAGAAAGACTAAAGGAAAGAGGGTTTAATCAGTCCGTCATACTTGCTTCCTTGATTGGTGAGCCGATCCTTCAGCCACTTGTGAAAATACATCAAACCAAACAGTCCAAGAAAAAGAAAAATGAACGTTTAGATCAAAAAGGAATGTTTCAAATCAAACAGACAGATGCGATCGTTCAAAGGGATGTTATCTTAATTGACGACATTTATACAACAGGGGCCACCATTTATGATGCGGCGAGAATTTTAAAAGAAGCAGGTGCCAAAAGTGTTTCCTCTTTTACGTTGATCCGTAGTTAAAATTCAGGATAATTAACCGATAATAAGAAGAGAAAATAACGTAAGGGGTTTTGGTTATGAATCAATTGGCAAACTGCCCGCAATGTAATCAGCTGTTTTTAAAAACGACCATCCAAACGGTTTGTAACAAATGCTTTGAAGAAGAAGAACGTTCTTTTGATATCGTTTATAAATTCTTGCGAAAGCAAAGTAATAGACAATCAACCATTGCTGAAATAGTAGATGCAACAGAAGTTGATGAAGAATTAATCTTGAAATTTATCCGTTTGAAAAGACTTCAAATTAGCCAATTTCCGAATATCAACTATCCTTGTGAAAGATGTGGCCAACCGATCAGAAAAAACAAGCTGTGCAGCCAATGTGAACAGGACATTCATTCGCAAATGAGTCAAATGAACCAAGAAGAAGAGCGTAAAAGGGAGATTGAATCTAGGAAAAAAGACACCTATTATGCCATTAATCCTAAAAACGATTGATTCCCTAAACTAAGTTGCAGTTTGGTCGATAAAATGGATAGAATCAAGACAGACTGTAACGGAAAGCGAGAGGAATCCCGTGAAAATTAATCGATATGGAACACAACCAGTAAATCCTTACAAGAAAACATATGAGAAACAAACGTTGCAATCAAATCAAGCAAAATCAACTGATAAAGTCGAAATTTCTAAAAAGGCAATCGAAATGCAAAAGGTGCCGAATATCATGAAAGAACGCCAAGATAAAATAGACCAAATTAAAAAAAGCATTGAAGCCGGAACATATCAAGTAGATACAAAGGGCATTGCTGATAAAATGCTGAATTTTTATAAACAACAATAACAAAAGGGAGTAGCGTGAATGTCAGTTAAAATAATCATTGAAGAGCTGCATCGTCTCTATGGATTGCATGAACAGCTTTTGAAGCTGTCGAAGGATAAAACAGAAATGCTGAAAAGTAATGAAGTTGATGCTCTTTCAGAGGTTCTGAATTTAGAGCAAAAATATATTCAGGCCATTTCTCAATTAGAAGAAAAAAGAATTGAAGCGACAGTTCAATTTTTACAAAGTGATGAACCGCCAACCATCACCGCGTGTATCGAAAAGGCTGAAGGTTCGGATCAAGAAGAGCTCATTTCGTTATATGACAAATTAAATGACATCATGGTGGAACTGAAAGATGTAAATGAACTGAACAAACAGCTCATTCAGCAGTCGCTTCAATTTATTTCACTGACATTCGATCTCGTTAACCCTAATAAAGAAAATATGAATTACGGACAAAATGGTCTTGAGAGTTCAAAGCCTAAACAGCAGAGGGCTTTGTTTGATTCAAAGGCGTAAACAAGGAGGATACCAATGGGTTCTACATTCATGGGACTAGAAACGGCAAAAAGAGGAATCACAGCCCAGCGTGCAGGGCTTTATGTCACATCAAACAACGTCTCCAATGCAAATACAGATGGCTACTCAAGACAAAGAGTTACCTTTAAAGCAGATAATCCTTATCCAGTCATTTCAGTTTATGACGGCAAGACGTATGGCCAAATGGGGACAGGAGTTCAAGTTGGAACCGTTGAAAGAATTCGAGACAGCTTTTTAGATCTGCAATTCAGAGATCATAACAATAACTTGTCTTACTACTCAACAAAATCTGATGCCCTTTCGCAAATGGAGGGAGTTATGAATGATTTGACGGATGAAGGCTTAAACAGAGCTTTTGATAACCTTTGGAAATCATTACAGGTCCTATCCGAAACAAAAAATGCCGATACAGCGTCTGCGCGTACAGTTGTTAAAACAAGTGCACAGGCTTTAGTAGATCAATTCCGTCTACTTAATTCGTCTTTAACAACGATACAAAAGAATTTAAAAACAGAACTCGATTCAACAGCCAAAAATGTGAACACGATTTTATCTCAAATAGATGAAGTGAACAAACAAATTGCAGCAGTTGAACCAAACGGGTATCTTCCAAATGATCTATATGATACGCGTGATGCGTTGGTAGATCAATTATCTTCACTTGTTGATATTAAAGTGAGCTATAATCCATCTGGTGGGAATGCACTCAAAATTGCTGAAGGAACTGTCAACATCGAAATTATCGGTGCAAATGGACAATCTGCTGGAACGATTTTGAATGGCATTACAAGCGAAAAATCTGAACTGCAAATCTCCTATGATAATACAACGGGACTTGTTAACTCACTTCAATTCGGAACAACAACCCTTGCAGCAGATCAGCTTCAAGTGAATGGTAAAGTAAAAGCACTTGTTGAGGCTTATGGCTACATGTCAAATGGTGCTGAAAAAGGCATGTATCCAGACATGCTTGCAGAGCTTGATGAAGTAGCACAAGTCTTCATGGATACATTTAATGATGTGCATAAGCAGGGGTACACATTAAATGGCACAAGTGGACAAGACTTTTTTGATATCGAGAATAATAATGATCTGAATAAAGGTTTAGCTGCTCGTATCAAAGTGAGTGATGTTATTTTAGCATCAACAGATAATATTGCAGCATCTATCAATCAAACACAAGGTGACGGTTCGAATGCTACGAAATTAGCTGGTATTCAAGACTTAAAGGTACCAATCGGCGGCAATACAACGACGATCCAGGATTACTACCAAAATGTCATTGCTGAGATGGGAATTCAAGGGAAAAAGAACATAACGCTAGAAAGCAGTTCAGCCGCTCTTGTCAATTCAGCCAATGAGCGTAGAATGTCGACGAGTGCTGTTTCCATTGATGAAGAAATGACGAATATGATCCAATTTCAGCATGCATATAATGCAGCTGCGAGAGTTGTGACATTACAAGATGAAATATTGGATAAAGTAATAAACGGCATGGGTGTCGTAGGAAGGTAGGTATAACTGATGCGAGTCACACAAGGTATGATTTCTCAAAACTCACTTCGTAATATTAGTAAAAGTTATGAAAAACTTTCTAAAATAAATGAGCAAGCACAAACAGGGAGACGTTTCACAAAAACGTCTGATGATCCCGTTGCAGCAGTAAAAAGCCTTCAATATAGCACAGCAATGTTTCGAAATGATCAATATCAAAAAAACTTAAATGAAGCACAGAACTGGATTGATACATCTGAAACAAGTGTCACTGAAATCATTGATATTATGTCAAATGTACGAGATAAAGTGCTTGATGCGGCTAATGGAACAAAGCAGCCAGAAGATTTAGCAGCTGTCGGAGTAGAAATTGGCCAGATGAAGAAACAAATCATTGACGCGATGAACACTCAGATGTTAGGTAAGTTCGTATTTAATGGAACAAATACAAATGTCAAACCAGTTGTTGAGAACGCAGATGGTACGTTTACGTTTAACTTTGAAAACTATACAGATGCAAATTCTGTTAAGTCGAACATTTCTGATGGTATCACTTTAAATGTGAACTCAAATCCAATTTCAGCGTTTGGTGGACAGACTGCCAGCGGTCAAAATGTCATTGAAATGCTGACGGATTTAGAAAACTCATTGAAAAATGGAACGTTCGCAAATTCTGATGATGCGTTAGGAAGTATCGATCAGTTTAAAGAAGTGATGAGTGCTGAGCGCTCGGACTTAGGAGCCCGTTCAAATCGTGTTGACTTAGTAGGCAGTCGCTTGACTTCACAATTCGAAGTACTGAAAAATGCCAAATCAGATAATGAAGATGTAGAAAGTGAAAAAGCAATTATTGATCTTCTTCAACAAGAGGTTGTGAATAGAGCTGCTTTAGCAACGACGGCTAAAGTTATTCAGCCATCCCTTGTCGATTTCTTAAGATAATAAAAAGCATCCGTTGGGTGCTTTTTTGCATCATGGAGGTGTACCTATATGCAAATCCCTAGATTGTTAATGCAACAAACCTATGCAAAGCTGCAAATGTCGACAACTCCTTCTCGGCAAGAAGTAGAGCAGCCAAGAGCAGACCTTGAGATTCAGCAGCCCAGAGCCGTCATGAATATGACAAGAACACCGTCAAAATTAACAATAGATCAAACCGAAGCATTTGCCGATATGGATATCAAGTCGATTTTTAGACGATCTGAGGAATGGGCAGCTGAGGGGAAACGTGCTGTTGGAGAGGGAATGGGCCGAAGAGCGGAAGAAGGCAGTGAACTCATCAAGATCGAGAATGGTGGGAATGCAATTGCCGAGTTTGCCAAAATCAATGGCACTCCTCCAGCCAAACAATTCAATATTGGTGTGATCCCTTCATTCTTTAGTGTGAAAATTCACTATCAGCCATCTGAGCTTCAAATTGAAGTGGAGCCTCAAAAAGCTATTATAGAGGCAACGCCTCATAAACCAATCGTTAACTACCAGCCAGGTAAGGTCAATATTGATATGTTACAATACCCAGATTTAAAAATAGAAGTTGACGAAACGGGCCAAAATGGTGATAAGGTATAGTTAAGAAAAATGAAAAAGGTCGTGAATTATGATCATTCAAACAAAATACCATGGTGAAGTGACAATCAAAGAGGAGCAAATCATCAACTTCTCTAATGGAATACCAGGATTTCTGGATCAAAAACAGTTTGTCATTTTACCTTTATCAGAAGAGTCTCCATTTTTAGTTCTTCAATCATTGAAAAACGCAGAGTTAGGCTTTATTGTCAGCAGTCCGTTTTTGTTTTTCAATCAATATGAATTCGATCTAGACGAAACGGTCGTAGATATTCTAGAAGTAGAAGATGCCAATGATGTGGAAGTTATGGTGATTTTAACAATGGAATCTTCTATTGAAAAAACGACAGCCAATTTAAGAGCGCCTATTATTGTGAACCGGAAAAACATGAAAGCCAAGCAGGTGATTTTGCATGATTCAGCCTATCATACAAAACATTTGTTAGAGGTGGCATCCTCATGTTAGTTCTCTCGCGTAAATTAAACCAGTCGATTCAAATTGGCGATGATATTGAAGTTAAGATTATTTCAATCGAAGGTGATCAAGTGAAAATCGGGATTGAAGCTCCTAAGCACATTGATATTCACAGGAAAGAAGTGTACCTGTCTATTCAAGAAGAGAACAGTCGTGCTGCGAGTTTATCTTTAGATCTCCTCTCGCAATTATCCTCACAAAAAAAGTGAGGATTTTTTTATCGCATTCAGTTGTCCTTCTCCGTGTGAAAGCGTATCAATACAGATGTTCATGATCTATAGGAAACTTTAACAAATCGGTCCATCTATATTTAATTTGCAAATTCAAAGCCGATATAAAAGATAGATTAAAGCACAGGAGCTGAATAACTATGTCTGTTGGTAAGTTGACATCGCTAGAGCCAATTATCGATGCATTTCAAACCCGTGTTTCTAATAACCAGAATGATAATGCAAACTCTGATTTACAAGCAAATGGCAAGGTCGTTTCAAAAGAAGAAATTGAAAAAACGCTTCAAGGAGCAAACAAGCTGATTGAACCCACTCAATTTCATCTGCAATTTGAATTACATGAAAAACTCAATGAATATTATGTCAAAGTCGTAGATAACCAAACAGAAGAAGTCATTAGAGAAATTCCTTCCAAGGAATGGCTTGATTTCTATGCGGCAATGACAGAAATTGTCGGTTTATTTGTAGATAAAAGAATGTAAGTGAAGGGAGAACATAAAAAATGGTCAATCGAATTACTGGATTTTCAAATGTGTTTGATATTGATGAAATCGTATCAAAGCTAATGAAAACTGAGCAAGCACCACTTGATAAAATGACACGCCAGAAACAAACACTTGAATGGCAAAGAGACAGCTATCGCGAGGTCAATTCGAAGATCAAAGAATTAGATGATTTGATCAACAGTTTAAACTTAACGCGTCCAACTACATATGGCGCCAAAAAAGTGACAAGCTCAAATGAATCTGCTGTCACAGCAACTGGATCAACAAATGCTGCCTCTGGCTCAATCAATGTCACCCAACTAGCGACAGCTTCTGTCTTCAAATCGTCTGGTACTTCTGGTTTTACACCTGCAAATGGCACGTTTACATTCGAGGTGACGACACCAGATTCGACAAAACCGAAAATGGTGACGATCAATACTTCTGATACCGATACAATTGATAACATTGTGTCAAAGCTAAACAACGCGCAATTAGGTGTGACAGCTTACAAAGGACAGATCTTTGATGGAACGAACTACGTGGATACAATCGCTCTTACTTCTCGGACAACAGGTGAAGGTGTCAGCATTAAAGCAGCTGATGGTAATTCAGCTTCATTCTTCACTCAATTAGGCTTCCAAGTGGATGGAGATAACAAATTAGTTGCGACGACTCAAGGACAAAAAGCGCAATACGAGATTAATGGTCTAAAAATGGAAAATAACAACAATATATTTGAGCAGGCTGGTATTACGTACGAGCTTAAAGGGACAACCGATAAGCCTGTCAGCTTAAACGTTTCAACAGATGTGGATGCAATCTTTGATAAAATTAAACAATTTGTTGATAAATACAATGAGCTCGTTGAGCAAATTAATGGTAAAGTCAATGAAAAGAAAAACAGAGACTATCAACCATTAACGGCTGAAGAGAAAAAAGGGATGTCTGAAAAAGAAATAGAGCTATGGGAAACGACCGCGAAGTCTGGCTTGCTGAGAAGTGATTCCATTTTACGATCTGGTGCTTCTAAAATAAGAAGTGATTTATATGCTAATATTACGACAAGTGATGCGAATAAAATTCAGCTCACACAAATCGGTATTACGACATCATCCAAGTATAAAGATGGCGGAAAGCTGGAATTTAGTAAGGATATGAATGGAGTAGAGAAATTAAGAAAAGCCATTGAAGAAGACCCGGAGAAAGTCAGACAAATGTTCATCTCGGGTAGTTTAAATGTGGATTCAAAAGATAAAGACAAAGCACAACAGCAATATCAAGAACAAGGAATCATTTATCGTGTCAAAAATTCCTTAACTGCCTTCACGAAGAGCATTCAAACAAAGGCGGGAAGCACAACGATGGAATTAAAGGAATACGGACTTGGTAAGGACCTTGATTCTTTAACAAAACGAATGGATACATTCCAAGATCGTTTAAAAATGGTGGAAACCCGCTACTACAAAAAGTTTAGCGCCATGGATAGCGCGATTCAAAAGCTAAACAACCAATCTGGCTATCTTTCTCAACTGCTTGGACAATAATTGGAGGTTTATAACATATGGCAATTCAGAACCCTTATGCCGCCTATCAGAAAAATTCTATTGAGACTGCAACACCTGCCGAGTTGACGCTTATGCTTTATGAAGGCTGCTTAAAGTTCATTAGACTAGCGAAGTATGCCATTCAAAAAGAGGATGCAGAAACGAGAAATGTGAACCTGAAAAAGGCTCAAAACATCATTCAAGAATTAAATGTCACCTTAAATCGTTCTTATGACGTATCAAATAGTATGGCAAGTATGTATGATTACATTTATCGCAGACTGATTGAAGCCAATCTTCAAAATGACGAAGAGATGTTGAATGAAGTAGAGCAATACGTAACTGATTTTCGTGATGCGTGGAAGGAAGTTATTCAAACCGATCGAAAAGGGCGCCACCACTCTATCGGGGGATCTCTATGAGTATTGTGGACCAGCTGCATGACCAAACATTAAAAATGGCAGCCGAAATAACGGCAAATCCGCAAAGTGACACCTTGGTTGAAGACTTTGATGCCTTTTTAATTGAGAGAGACGAATTAATGAGAGATATTCAGCATGAGCTGACGGATCAAGAAAAAGAAAAAATCAAAGAAATCATCCAAACAGATCAACAGATGGCGAAGCAATTAACTGTGATCCAAAATGGGATCAAAGCAGATATTCAAGCCATTCAAAAAAAGAAAACGAAACAGCTGAATTATCAAAATCCATACCAGCCTATGACGAGTGACGGCGTATATTACGATAAACGGAAATAATTAGGTGAGACCTGTGGCGTATCGTTCAGATGACTATATTTTATTAACCACATATTATGAACTTCTATTTACGATAGAAGAGAGTCTAAAATATTTAGATGAAATTGAGAAGGATTTTGCTAAAACAGAAGGGGATCGGATCTTTAATGATCTGATCCATGCCTTCTTTCATTTAGAGACAACACATCCCCTTCTGCTTTCAATTATAGAAAATGAGCACTTTGCCAAAACGATTCGTTCGTTTGATCAAATTTTTTTAAGTTTTGATATACTAGCTTTCTATACATTCCCTTCAATACACTTCCAATCATTCCTTAAAGCATATTTTATACCTGAATATAGAAAGTGGATGGATGAAATACATGCCTGTATGAGGCCGTATGTCATTCATTAATTTTTGTTCAATTCAGACTTTCGGAGGAAATTATGAGACTAAAAAATCAATTTTTGTTTGGGCTTATTGTCATATGTGTATTGTTTGTCAGTATTTTAGGATTCTCAAGCTTTATCTATTACAAAACAGATCAATCCTATAAGACGCTTCTTAGCAAAGAAGTAAAGCTTTATCAGACCTCACTGGAATTAGAGGCGCTTTTGCAAAAACAGGAAGCGCAAATCAAAACCTATGTTGTCGTGCAAGATGCTGAAAATTTACAGAAAATTGAGCAAACATATGAAGAGATTAATAAGAAAACAACGGAAGCTTCAAACATGAGCACTGTCAAACAAGCAAAAAATCTATTAGATCAAATCTCAGAAAAGAATTATCTCTACTACACCTCAACAAACCGACTATTTAATTCATTGAATATGCAAAATCAAAAAGAATTCAACACACGCCTCAATCAAGAATTACAACCTATCGAACAAGAAATACATACCTTTACAAAAGAATTTGCTCAAACCCAGTTGAAGCAACGTGACCAAAAAATCAATCAGCTCAACCAAGACAGTAATCAATTACTATTCACTCTCATTCTAGTTAGTGCGGTCATTATTGTTGGCTTTTTGTTGATTGGGACAAGATTCGTTTATCGTATGACAAAGCCGATTGTGTCTGTCACAAATGCTGCGAGAAGGATGGCAGATGGTGACCTTACACTTGAAGAGATTGAAGTGACCTCTAAAAATGAGATTGGTCAACTCGGTACTGCTTTTAATCAAATGACAAAGCATTTGCGTCAGCTCATTTTACAGGTGCAACATGGATCAAGACAATTAGCTGATTCTGCTGCTCAGTTTGAGGAAACGATTCATCAAACCATATCGGTCAGTGAGCAGACATCTAGCTCGATTGAACAGGTCAGTGAAGCTTCACGTGAACAATCAGACGCGGTCGGAAAAGTAGCTTCTGCCATTCAAGAAGTCTCGACTGGTATGCAAAATGCAGCTGAACACACATCCGATGTTTCGGGTCACTCAATTTCAGTGACTGAAAAGGCTGAAGAGGGTGCAGCGCTTATTCAGCAATTCGTAAAACAAATGAGCTCTATCAAAGCGTCTGTGAACGAGCACCATTCCACAATGGCTCATGTACAAGCCCAGTTTACAGGCATTGAAGATTTGTTAGGTCATATCCATGCCATCGCTGATCAAACGAATTTGCTTGCTTTAAATGCTGCTATTGAAGCGGCAAGAGCAGGAGAGCATGGGAGAGGCTTTGCGGTGGTAGCAGATGAAGTGAGGAAACTGGCGGAAGAATCTAGTCAGCTGACAGATCAAATTAGTCAATTGCTCGCGAACGTGAACAAAGATACTGAAAAATCATCACATTCGATGACAAAGGTTGAGCAGGATGTAGCAGAAGGTGTGAAAGTATCGCAATTGTCAGAACAGAGTTTTCATGAAATCCTGGAATCTATTCGTGATATTTCGATGAAAGCAGAGGAACTTTCAGCTACTGCAGAGGAGATTTCAGCTAGTACAGAGGAAATATCTCAGACGGTTGGAGTCATTGAAGAAGGAGCCAAACGCAATTCAGAAGAGACGGAGTACATGTCTGCGGCTGTTGAAGAATCATTGGCAGCAAATGAAGAAATGCAAGCAGCGGCGGAGGACTTAAAAACCTTATCTCAATCGCTGAAAACATCAATATCATCTTTTACCATTTAAATGTGCGCTGGTCTTTTTCAAGAATGAGCCGAATATATATTCATCACCTATCAAGTAACAGTTGGCGCACCGCAAAATTCGACAAATTTCAATAAAAATTCACATTTTTTTTACGTTTGAGCAGGAGAAAAGGAGGGAAAAGTAGAAATAGGTTTACATATCCTTAATTTTAAAGGAGGCGTTCTTTACATGAATTACAATGTCAGAGGAGAAAACATCGACGTAACACCTGCACTAAGAGATCATGTCGAGAAAAAAATTGGAAAGCTGGAGCGTTATTTTGAGACAGACGTAGATGCTTCAGTCAACGTGAACTTGAAGTTTTACAATGATCAAGAATCTAAAGTTGAGGTTACCATTCCAATGACTGATCTAGCACTTCGAGCTGAGGTGCATAATGAAGATATGTACAATGCAGTAGACCTAGCAGCCAGTAAATTAGAACGTCAAATTCGAAAACACAAAACAAAAGTAAACCGTAAATTCCGAGAGCAAGGTGCCAAAAAGCACTTATTTGCTGGAGGAAATGGGACGGCTGATGTAGCTGTTCAAGATGACGAAGAAATTGATGAAACAGAAATCGTCAGACAAAAACGTTTCAATTTAAAACCGATGGATAGCGAAGAGGCCATCCTTCAAATGAACATGTTAGGTCATAGTTTCTTCGTCTTCACAAATGCTGAGACAAATTTGACCAATGTGGTCTATCGCCGAAATGATGGAAAATATGGACTGATTGAGCCGAACGCTTAATCTGATCTAAAAACAACCTAAAAAAAGTAAACCCGTTCCCTCCATGAGGGGCGGGTTTTTTGTGCGAAATCATTGCAAATTCTTTGGAAATGAAGGAAGGTATGGTATGATAAATGCAGGTAAATATGGACCTGTCAATCTTTTGGACATGCCGAAAAATTGCATGAAATAGAGGAGCGTTATTATATGCTTGGAATCTTAAACAAAGTGTTTGATCCTACGAAACGTACGATCAGCAAATATGAAAAAAAAGCAAATGAAATTGAAGCTCTTGCTCAAGATTTTGAGAAATTATCTGACGAGGCTTTACGAAATAAAACGAACGAATTTAAAGAAAAACTTGAAAAGGGACAATCCGTGGATGACCTGTTGGTTGAAGCATTTGCAACGGTTCGCGAGGCATCACGCCGCGTGACAGGAATGTTCCCATTTAAGGTGCAGCTCATGGGGGGGATCGCGCTTCATGAAGGCAACATCTCTGAGATGAAAACAGGTGAAGGTAAAACGTTGACTTCAACAATGCCTGTTTATTTAAATGCTCTTTCTGGAAAAGGCGTCCACATTGTGACAGTCAACGAATATTTGGCAAGCCGTGATGCAGAGGAAATGGGCAAGATTTTTGAGTTTCTTGGCTTAACGGTTGGCTTAAACTTAAACAGCTTAGACAAAGATGAAAAAAGAGAAGCATATGCTGCTGATATTACGTATTCAACAAACAATGAACTTGGCTTTGACTATTTACGAGATAACATGGTGCTTTACAAAGAGCAAATGGTTCAAAGACCGCTTCATTATGCCGTGATTGATGAGGTTGACTCCATCTTAGTTGATGAAGCGAGAACACCTCTTATTATTTCTGGACAAGCTGCGAAATCTACAAAGCTTTACGTACAAGCGAATGCATTTGTTCGTACATTAAAAATAGAAGATGATTTCACATACGATATTAAAACAAAAAGTGTACAGCTGACAGAAAGCGGAATGACGAAGGCAGAAAAAGCATTCGGCATCGAGAACTTATTTGATGTCAAACATGTCGCACTGAACCATCACATCGCCCAGGCGCTAAAGGCACATGTTGCGATGCAAAAAGATGTGGATTATGTCGTTGAAGAAGGTCAAGTCGTTATTGTTGACTCGTTCACAGGACGTCTAATGAAAGGACGCCGTTATAGTGAAGGTCTGCATCAAGCCATTGAGGCAAAAGAAGGTCTCGAAGTGCAGAACGAAAGTATGACCCTTGCAACGATTACGTTCCAGAACTACTTCCGTATGTATGAAAAGCTTTCTGGTATGACGGGTACAGCGAAAACGGAAGAAGAAGAATTCCGTAACATTTACAACATGCAGGTTGTGACAATCCCGACCAATCAACCAGTGGTTCGTGATGACAGACCTGATTTAATTTACCGCACAATGGAAGGTAAATTTAAAGCAGTGGCTGAAGATGTTGCACAGCGCTATATGACAGGGCAGCCAGTGCTTGTCGGAACAGTAGCGGTTGAGACGTCTGAGCTTATTTCTAAGATGCTTAAAAATAAAGGGATTCCTCATCAAGTGTTAAATGCGAAAAACCATGAGCGTGAGGCACAAATTATTGAAGAGGCTGGTCAAAAGGGTGCCGTCACCATTGCGACCAACATGGCAGGACGTGGTACGGACATCAAGCTTGGCGAAGGCGTCAAAGAGCTTGGCGGTCTAGCTGTAATTGGGACAGAGCGTCATGAATCACGACGTATTGATAACCAGCTGCGCGGACGTTCTGGTCGTCAAGGAGACCCAGGGATTACCCAATTCTATCTCTCAATGGAAGATGAATTGATGCGACGATTTGGTGCAGAGCGCACGATGGCAATGCTTGACCGCTTTGGCATGGATGACACTACGCCTATCCAAAGTAAAATGGTGTCTAAAGCCGTTGAATCATCTCAAAAACGCGTTGAGGGGAACAACTTTGATTCCCGTAAACAGCTTCTGCAATATGACGATGTGCTTCGTCAGCAGCGTGAAGTGATTTACAAACAGCGCTTTGAAGTCATTGATTCTGATAACTTAAAATCGATTGTGATCAATATGATTCAGTCTTCAATTGAGCGCGCTGTTGGTTCTTATACGCCGAAAGAAGAGCTTCCTGAAGAATGGAAACTAGATGGGCTTGTTGAATTAATCAACACGAACTATTTAGATGAAGGAGTCATTTCGGTCAAGGATATTTATGGTAAAGAAGCAGATGAAATCACCTCCTTCATTATGGATCGTATTAAAGAAAAATACGATGCAAAAGAAGAAACATATGGCGATGAACAAATGCGAGAATTTGAAAAAGTCATCGTTCTTCGTGCGGTGGATTCAAAGTGGATGGATCATATCGATGCAATGGATCAACTGCGTCAAGGGATTCATTTACGTGCGTATGCACAAACAAATCCGCTTCGTGAGTATCAAATGGAAGGATTTGCGATGTTTGAGCATATGGTCGCTTCAATCGAAGATGATGTGGCCAAATATGTCTTGAAATCAGAAATCCAAAACAACTTAGAACGTGAAGAAGTCGTTCAAGGTCAAACAACAGCTCATCAGCCTCAAGAGGGTGATGAGGAGAAGACAGTGAAAAAGAAGCCGGTACGTAAAGTCGTAGACATTGGTCGAAACTCACCATGTCACTGCGGAAGCGGCAAGAAATATAAAAATTGTCATGGGAAGACAGAATAAGTAATGGAAAGAGGTGAAAACCTCTTTCTATTCATGTTAGCCCCATACATCTATGAGGTGAAGGATATGGAATTAGTAGAAATTAGACAAGAGCTTGAAAATATGGCTAGCAGGCTAGCTGATTTTAGGGGGTCTCTTTGACCTCGAAACAAAAGAAGCCAAAATTGCAGAACTCGAAGCGACCATGTCAGAGGCTGATTTTTGGAATGATCAGCAAAAGGCACAAGGCATCATCAATGAAGCCAATGCACTAAAGGATAATGTGAATTCATACCATGAGCTCAGTGAATCTCATGAAGAGCTGCAAATGACACATGACCTATTAAAGGAAGATTATGACGAGGAGCTTCATGTAGATCTTGAGAAAGAGCTGAAGAACTTAACTAAGCAATTTAACGAGTTTGAACTGCAGCTTCTCTTAAGTGAACCATATGATAAAAACAATGCCATCCTCGAGCTTCACCCAGGCGCAGGCGGTACTGAATCACAGGACTGGGGTTCTATGCTTCTGAGAATGTATACTCGCTGGGCAGAGCGCAGAGGCTTTAAGGTTGAAACGCTTGATTATCTTCCTGGTGATGAAGCAGGAATTAAGTCTGTGACACTGCTCATCAAAGGGCATAACGCATACGGGTACTTAAAAGCAGAAAAAGGCGTCCATCGTTTGGTTCGTATTTCTCCTTTTGATTCATCTGGCCGTCGCCATACATCGTTCGTTTCCTGTGATGTCATGCCTGAGTTCAATGAAGAAATCGATATTGATATTCGAACAGAAGATATCAAAGTAGATACGTATCGTGCAAGCGGCGCAGGTGGACAGCACGTCAATACGACTGACTCTGCCGTTCGTATCACACATATTCCAACCAATGTCGTGGTGACATGCCAAACAGAAAGATCACAAATCAAAAACAGAGATCGTGCGATGAAAATGCTGAAATCGAAACTTTATCAAAGACGGATCGAAGAACAGCAGGCTGAATTGGATGAAATCAGAGGAGAGCAGAAAGAAATTGGCTGGGGAAGCCAAATTCGCTCTTATGTATTCCATCCGTATTCTCTTGTGAAAGACCATCGAACCAATACGGAGATGGGAAATGTTCAAGCGGTCATGGATGGAGATTTAGATTCATTTATCGATGCTTACTTACGTTCGAAATTATCATAAAAACTCGGCTTCTTGCCGGGTTTTTTTTATTGTGAGAAAATATAATGAATATAAAGGAATACATACGCCATACTGACTCTATATCCTTTGTATGATGAAATTAGCAAATAAAGGGGGAAATATTTTGGGATTAACAACATTACAAGAGACGTGGGATTTAGATGCCTTTTTTAAAGGAGGCAGCTCTTCACCAGAATTTAAAACATACTTGCAACACATTCAGCAGCTATTAGATGAATTACGACAAAAGGTCGAAGCCTTTTCAAAAGAAGATACACACATTGAAAATAGGTTAACGTCTGTCCTTGACACGTATGAAACCACATATAAAAAACTGTCTCAAGCAGGTTCATTTGTTTCCTGTCTTCAATCTCAAAATACAAAGGATATGAAGGCTGGCAGTCTTCGAGGTACGATTGCAAAGCTGGAAGCTGATTTAGGTACCATTCTTGCGCTGTTTGATCAGGCGCTTGCTGCCATCTCTCCTGAAAAATGGGAGGATCTCATGAATTCAGAGACCTTTTCAGATGTTCGCTACATATTAAATGAACGCAGAGAGCGCGTGAAGGATCAATTGCCTGTTGAACAAGAAACATTGATTCAAAAGCTAGCCGTTGATGGCTACCATGCGTGGGATGAGCTTTATTCTAGCTTAGTGAATAAGATTACGATTCCGTTTGAACAACATGGTGAAACGCAGATGATCTCTGTTGGCCAAGCGGAAAATGCGATGGATGATTCAGACCGTGAAGTCAGAAAGGCTGTTTACCATAACCTAGAACATGCATGGACGCAGGACGAACATCTATTTGCAAGCACGCTCAATCATCTGGCAGGTTTTCGTTTGCAAGTATATGAAGCAAGAGGCTGGGATCATATCTTAAAAGAGCCGCTTGATATTTGCCGGATGAAACAAGAAACCCTTGATGCCATGTGGTCTGTGATTGATGAACATAAGCAGCCATTCATTGATTATTTACATCGAAAGGCTGACATGCTTGGAGTGGATAAGCTAAGCTGGTTTGATGTTGGGGCTCCTATTGGCAGTGAGACCAAGATCTATCCGTATCAGGAAGCAGCTGCTTTTATTGTGAAGCATTTCGCTGGATTTGGAGAAGAGCTTGCTGCTTTTACAGAAAAGGCCTTTAATGAGCGCTGGGTAGAAGCTGAGGATCGCCCGAACAAACGAGTAGGCGGTTTTTGTACAAATTTCCCTGACAGCGGAGAGTCACGCATTTTTATGACCTTCTCAGGCAGTCCATCCAATGTGGCGACACTCGCGCATGAGCTTGGTCATTCGTTCCATCAGGAAGTGATGCAGGATGTTCGCATTCTTAATCGCAAATATGCGATGAATGTAGCTGAAACGGCGTCGACATTCGCAGAAATGATTGTGGCTGATGCTTCATTAAAAGAAGCGGCAAATGAAGAGGAGCGCCTCAGCTTGTTAGAGGATAAGCTGCAGCGAAGTGTAGCTTTTTTCATGAACATTCAATCTCGTTTCTTATTTGAACAGCGCTTTTATGAAGAGCGTAAACAAGGAGAAGTGCCGGCGGACCGGTTGAATGAGCTGATGGTAGAAGCGCAGAAAGAAGCCTTTGGCGACTCACTAGATGAATACCATCCGCATTTCTGGGCGTCTAAGCTGCATTTCCATATCACGGGTGTACCGTTTTATAATTTCCCGTACACATTCGGCTACATGTTCTCACTAGGAATTTATGCAAAGGCCTTGCAGGCTGGTACTTCGTTTGAAGAAAAGTACATTGCATTACTAAAGGATACAGCTTCAATGACAGTAGAAGATTTGGCCTATAAGCACTTAGGTGTCGACCTTACCCAAAAAGACTTTTGGGAGGAAGCCATTAGCCTCGCTGTAGCAGACGCTGAAGAGTTTTTAGAAGCGACGAAAAAGTGAAAATGAAAAGCTCCCATTACTGAAGCTTTAGATTGTTGACAAAGGGCTAAAATGATCTTTATTTTAGCCCTTTGTCTTCTTTCAGCGTGATAGAAAACCTTTGAAGTCTAGGGAGGACGAGCACTGGAGCGGGGCGAATTTGACATTTGTGAGCACCAGCGCGCAGGACTGACAACGAATGCGAGGGTTTGTCTACACGCTGAACCTCCCATTACGGGAGTTTTTTTGCTGGTTTTAGCCATCTAAGCATCGTTTGAATGATATCCTTTTGCTGTGTGAGGGCTGGAATGTCCGCTGGCTGATCACCTTTTTGTTTACCATACAGGCCAAACTGAGCATGGTTCCCGCCTTTTATTTCATGATAAACGGTTTGAGACGGCAAATTTGTTTTCGATTGCTTGATTTTCTCTTGTGTCGCAAGTCCATCCTTTTCACCTGATATAGAGAGGACGTTCAAGGACGATGATTTCAGCTCATCTGATGCTGGATAAGACGCAAGGAAAAAAAGACCGTCGAGCTTGCGCTGATTTTTTTCTGCAAACATAGCGGCGGCTGTTCCGCCTAGTGAATGACCGCCAATATACCAATGTTTGATCGTTTGATGATCTTTCATGATATCTTGTGCTTTATTTGTATGAAAAATCGCAAACGAAAATGGCATGTCAGGGATAAAGACAGAGTAGCCTTTTTTCATCAATTCATTCCCGATATAGGCGTATGAAAGTGGTTCTACCTTTGCTCCTGGATAGAGAATGATGCCCGTATCGCTTTTTGTTGATGCAAATGTATAGACGTCGTTTTTATGTTCCACTTGCTCGATGTTCACTTGCTTTTTTAATGCGGCAGATGGTCCGTATGTAAAGCGGCTCCATGTATAGAAAGCACCAAAAGCCAAAATGATCAGTGCAAGTAATGTAATGCCTATGATCTTCAGTATTTTCTTCATCGCATGTCCCTTCTTTCTCTTGTACATATTAAATATACCATCATTTGCTCCTATGCCAAACGGCAAGCACGCTGATCCGTTTGTGTGATAAAGTATTAATCCATTAGCACTGCATTTGGCTGTTATTTACATTCGTAATAGGAGGGCTTAAAATAGGTGTGCATTCAGAAGTAACGGAGGAAGACAGACATGAAGCAGGGGCATTCACAATTATGGATTGAAGCAAAAAATTACTTGTTCATTTTAATCGGATCAGCCATTGTGGCGATTGGATTTAATACGTTATTATTACCGAATCAGATTGCCGCAGGTGGTGTGAGCGGGATTAGTACGATTATGCAGTCATTCGGCTTTGAAGCGGCATATGTGCAGTGGGGGCTCAACATTCCGCTGTTTATCGCTGGCTTTTATTTATTAGGCGGTACATTTGGCGTGAAAACGCTCATTGGCTCTATTTTCTTACCTTTGATGGTGTTTGTCACAAGACATATTGCACCTGTGACACATGAAGCGCTCTTAGCAGCCATTTTTGGCGGAGTGGTGATTGGGATCGGCATAGGGCTCGTGTTCCTTGGAAATGGATCAACAGGTGGAACGGCGCTCGCTGCCAAAATCATCAATAAATATACAGGCCTCACGCTTGGCACCTGTTTAGCGATGATGGATGGCCTAATTGTACTGGCTGCGATGACTGTTTTCGGGATTGAAGAGGGACTGTACGCTGTCATTGGTGTGTTTATTTCAAGTAAAACGATTGATGTCGTACAGGCCGGCTTCAGTCATTCGAAAATGGCGATGATCATTACAGGGCATGAGGATGAAGTCAGACAGGCAGTATTTGATCAAATTGACCGTGGTGTCACAAAAATCTCAGCAGTCGGAGGATATACCGACCATGACCGTCCAATTCTAATGTGTGTCGTTGGACAGTCACAATTCACAAAGTTGAAACAAGTGGTGAAAGCAATCGATGCATCAGCATTTGTCATCGTAATGGATGCAAAAGAGGTGCTTGGTGAGGGTTTTAAAAGGGCGTAAACAAGGATATAATAGCGTTGACCAAATGATTGTAAGGGAGGGAAATTGATGCAAAAGAGCGGATTAATGATGCTGTTTGCAGTGATGCTTCTTGTTCTTGCGGCTTGTGGAGGTAATTCAAGCAGCAGTGACAGTGACAAAGAAGGCAGCAAAAGTGCTTCAACTGTGAGCAGTGGTGAGGAAATTTATCAGCAAAACTGTATTGGCTGTCATGGGAAAGACCTATCTGGCGGAGGCGGACCAAGCCTGAAAGAAGTAGGGAAGAAATATAATGAAAGCCAAATTGCAGATATTGCACAGAATGGTAAAGGCTCTATGCCAAGCGGAATGGTAGATGAGAAGCAAGCAAAAGAAGTAGCAAAATGGCTTGCAGAGAAAAAATAAAACCTTTGTCTAATCGACAAGGTTTTTTTGTTTTTATATGTAGAAAAAGACTTTTGAATAGTATGAAAACGCATTATATTAAATTTTATTTAAAAAATAAGGGTAAAAAGACACGCTTTTCGGTTTTAAACGTTGTTTTTACCTTTTAACGATAAGTTTTGAAATATAAATGTAATACCATTGCGTCGATTCATGACGTATAATTGGAGTTGTTGAAATTTAGACAATTCATTTTTTTCATCTTTTTGGATGAAAAGGACATAAATTGCTTGTACGTATCGAAGGGTATGTGCGTGACCATACATAACGTTTTTTGACGATAAGTGTCAAAACATCATGATAAGCTGTTAGTCAGCAATAAGAAAAGATTAGGTGATTACATGATTGAAATGAAGGAAGTCTACAAGATCTATCCTAACGGTGTAAAGGCGATCAATGGAATCAATGTCTCTATCCACCCAGGAGAGTTTGTGTATGTTGTTGGTCCCAGTGGTGCTGGTAAATCCACTTTCATCAAAATGATGTATCGTGAAGAGAAGCCAACCAAAGGGAAAATCTTAATTAATAGCAGAGATTTAGCCTCAATTAAGGAAAAAGAAATTCCTTACGTAAGAAGAGAAATTGGCGTAGTGTTCCAAGATTTCAAACTACTTCCAACCCTCACGGTGTTTGAGAACGTGGCATTTGCTCTTGAAGTCATTGGGGAACAGCCTCATATCATTAAGAAAAAAGTGCTGGATGTACTTGATTTGGTACAGCTCAAGCACAAAGCACGACAATTTCCTGACCAGCTGTCTGGCGGTGAACAGCAGCGTGTATCTATCGCTCGTTCAATCGTGAATAGTCCTGAGGTTGTCATTGCAGATGAGCCGACAGGAAACCTTGATCCAGATACATCTTTGGAAATCATGAAGACACTCGAAGAGATTAATAACCGCGGAACAACAGTCGTCATGGCGACACACAACAAAGAAATTGTAAACAGCATGAAGAAACGCGTCATCGCAATCGAAGATGGAATGATTGTGCGTGACGAAGCAAGAGGGGAGTACGGCATTTATGATTAAAACTCTCTCGCGGCATTTACGTGAGAGCTTCCGTTCACTTGGAAGAAACACGTGGATGACATTTGCATCAATTAGTGCGGTCACTGTCACATTGATTTTAGTTGGGGTTTTTCTTGTGATTATGCTCAACTTGAATAACATGGCATCGAACGCTGAAAAAGAAGTAGAAGTAAAAGTGTTAATCGAATTAACGGCGAATCAAAAGCAGCAGGATGAATTAAAAGCAGAAATTGAGAAGATTCCTGAAATTAGTGATGTCAAGTACTCATCTAAAGATGACGAACTAAAAGCGCTGATTAAAAGCTTTGGTGAAAATGGACAATCCATGGGACTTGTTGATCAAGAAAACCCATTAAACGATGCGTTTATTGTGAAAACATCAGATCCACACGATACACCAAAAGTAGCGAAGAAATTAGAAAACCTAAAAGGTACGTATAAAGTAACCTATGGAAAAGAAGAAGTCAGCCGACTATTTAATGTTGTCGGAGTGGCGCGGAATGTAGGGATTGCGCTCATCATTGGGCTTTTATTTACAGCTATGTTCTTGATCTCTAATACGATCAAAATTACGATTTTTGCTAGACGTAAAGAAATCGAGATTATGAAACTCGTAGGTGCAACGAACTGGTTTATCCGCTGGCCATTCTTCATTGAAGGATTACTGCTTGGTGTATTTGGTTCCATTATACCAATTGCTCTATTGCTTGGCACATATCAATATGCAGTGGGCTGGGTGGCACCAAGAGTACAAGGCTCATTTATTTCCATGCTTCCATATAACCCATTTGTCTTTCAAGTTTCACTGGTCCTTCTATTGATCGGTGCAATCATTGGTGTATGGGGCAGCTTGACATCCATTCGTAAATTCTTAAAAGTATAAATCTATTTTTGATGGCAGCACTCGAGAATTTGCTAGAAGGTGTGACCGGTTGAACCGATTCATCCGGTCGACTCTTCATGCAGGCAGTTGTCATAGGAGGGGAATATCGTTTTGAAAAGAAAGCTGATGATGGCTGGAATGGCAGCGTTTATTGGAACAACGTGGCTATACATTCCAGGGAACGAGAATCGTGCATTCGCATATCAAGACCTAGATCAAAAACGTCAACAAATCGAAAAGAAAACATCAAAGACTGAATCAACTTTGAAGAAAAAGAAATCAGAGCTGGCTAAGCTTGAAAAGAAAGAATCCAAGCTCAAAAAAGAAATTGAAAAGATTGACCACAAGGTAAGTGCTGCAACTGAAAAAGTCGCTGAAAAAGAAAAAGAAGTCAAACAAACGAAGCAAGAGATCAAGAAACTAAAAAAAGACATTCAAGTCATCAATGATCGAATTGAAAAAAGAAAAGCTATATTCAAAGATCGAATTCGTTCGATGCAAAAAAGCGGCGGTACGATCAACTATTTAGATGTGCTGCTGGGTGCTCGCAGCTTTAGTGATTTTGTCGGTCGTGTTGGGGCTGTCACAACCATTGTCGAAGCAGACAAAGACATGATTACAGAACATGAAAATGATTTAAAGCTGGTGGAGCAAAAAGAAGCAGAGCTAAATAATCAGCTAAGTGGACTTGAAACATCTCTGAAAGAGCTAGAAGAGTTGAAAAAGGATTTGTCTAAACAGCAAAAAGAAAAAGAGAAAATCTTAGGGAATGTAACAGATAAAAAGAATCATACTCATGATGAATTAGGCAAACTTGAAAATGAACAAGAAATTTTAGCGAACCAAAAAGCGGCTGTGAAGTCTGAGGAAGCACGCCGCCAAAAGGAAGAAGCAAAGAAAGCGGAACAAGCAGCTGCTGAAAAAAGTGCACCTACACCTCAAAGTGGCGGTTCAGATCAAGTATCTGATACACCAGCAAGCAGCTCAGGCTTTATTAAACCAGCTGCTGGCCGATTCTCATCTGGCTTTGGCGGACGTTCTGGCGGAAACCACTTTGGATTAGATATTGCAGCAAAAGGCACAGTATCTGTCGTCGCAGCTGCATCTGGAACAGTCACGAACTCAAGCTACTCATCGAGCTACGGGAATGTGATATTCATTACGCATAATATCAATGGACAGACCTTTCAAACGGTATATGCCCACCTATCTACAAGAAGTGTGTCCACAGGGCAGAGAGTCGAGCAAGGACAATTCCTTGGATATATGGGGAATACAGGCCAGTCACATGGTCAGCATCTCCATTTTGAAATTCATAAAGGATTATGGAATGGCGCAAAATCAAATGCAGTCAATCCAGCGCAATATATTCGCTAATCAAAAAGCCGATAACATCACGTTATCGGCTTTTCTTATTCTAAATAAAATTAAAATAACAGCAGTAAACCGGCAATAATAGGTGTTAACAGTACAGCCGATTTCAATAAAAGCTTCGGTGCAAGGCGTGTGAATTTTGCGCCAATATATGCGCCTAATACTGTTCCGATTAAAATTTGAATGAGCAAGATAAAATCAACATAGCCCTCTGTAATATATCCAATTCCACCACCGATGGAAATCGGAATAATGACAAGCATTGTCGTGCCAACTGCCTGTCGAATGGAAAGTCTCAGTAAAATCAAAAGTCCTACTTGGATAAATGGTGCGGACCCGATACCAAACATACCTGACAGCAATCCGGATACAAGTCCTAAAATAATACCCCTTATGAGCAGTTGATGTGAAGAAAGCGGCTGCTGCTCAGCTTCTTCCTTCAAAACAAATAATTTGATCATCATAAACACAGCGGATAAAAAGAGCATGCCAGCTGTTAAATAGTGCAGATTTCCTTCTGGGATAAAAGGAGCAATCTTAGCTCCTGCAAAGGAAGCAAAACAAGCCAAAGCTCCGACGATCAAACCAGATTTCAGCTGAATATTCCCTTCCCGGTAATGGCTGTATGCACCTGATAACGTCGTAAATGCCATTGCGGCTAAAGATGTCCCAAGTGCGGTATGGATAGGGATATCAAAAATTAACGTAAGCAATGCGATAACAAAACCAGCACCGCCTGCACCTACAAATCCTAATAAAATTCCTAATAATAGCATCGTCAATATAATATACATAGCGAAGACTCCTTCTCGATCATAACAAAATAAAAATTACACCTAATAAAATAATTAGTCAAGCCTTCGCGACAGAATGTCTTTACATGAAATCCCTTCTTCTGGCATATAATAACTCAGGTCATCAGGAAGAGTTGAAGAAGGAGGCCAAATATGAAAAAACAAATCGCATCTATTATGGCAAGTGTCGTTCTATTAATCAGTGCAGGGGTGATGACGCATAAAGAGGGAACTCATGCAGAGTCACCGCAAGCAGCTGCTGCAATGGCTGGACAAGCTCAATCAAGTGATAAGGCGAAAGAGAATGGGATGGAGAAAATTGAGAAAGCCTATGACCTTATTTCGAATGAATATGTAGAGGAAGTGGATCGCCAAAAGCTGCTTGAAGGCGCCATTCAAGGAATGCTTTCAACTTTAAATGATCCGTATTCAGTATACATGGACAAGCAAACCGCCAAGCAATTTTCTGATTCGCTTGATTCTTCTTTTGAGGGAATTGGGGCAGAAGTGGGGATGGATGAAGGAAAAATCATTATCGTCTCTGCCTTTAAAAAATCCCCTGCAGCAAAAGCAGGTCTAAAGCCGAAAGATGAAATCATCAGCATTGATGGTGAGTCGATGAAAGAAAAAAGCTTAAACGATGCTGTACTGAAAATAAGAGGGAAAAAAGGAACATCCGTCGCTCTGAAAATCAGACGAAATGGGATTGGAAAAGAGTTAACATTCCATATCAAACGAGAAGAAATCCCACTTGAAACCGTGACTTCCTCTATGAAAGAGGTGAATGGTCATAAAACAGGTTATATCGCGATCTCAAGCTTTTCAGAAGATACTGCGAAGGATTTCACATCAAGCCTGAAACAGCTCGAGAAAAAGGGCATAGAAGGTCTTGTGCTTGATGTAAGAGGAAACCCTGGCGGCTATCTGCAAAGTGTAGAAGACATTTTGAAACACTTTATTACAAAGGATCAGCCTTATATTCAAATTGCAGAACGGAACGGCGACAGGAAACGCTATTTTTCAAAGCGGAAAGAACAGAAGCCTTACCCAGTTAATGTTTTAATTGATAAAGGCAGTGCATCCGCTTCTGAAATACTTGCTGGTGCTATGAAAGAAGCCGGAAAATATGAAGTCGTCGGTGATGTCTCCTTTGGTAAAGGCACTGTGCAGCAGGCGGTTCCAATGGGTGACGGCAGTAACATTAAATTAACATTGTATAAATGGCTCACGCCAAAAGGGAATTGGATTCACAAAAAAGGTGTCGTACCAACGATTGCGATTCATCAGCCAGATTACTTTACTGTAGGACCGCTTCAGCTGAAAGAACCACTTCAGCTTGATATGAACAATGAAGAAGTGAGACAAGCACAGACGCTATTAAAGGGATTGTCATTCGACCCCGGCAGAGTAGACGGCTACTTTGATGAAGAAACGAAAAAGGCGGTATTAGCCTTCCAAAGCACATACAATCTCGATAAATCAGGTGTAATTGATCTGAAGACAGCGAAAATGATGAACAAAATGGTGGATGAAGTGAAATCCTATGAAAAAAATGATCTTCAACTGCAGACTGCACTAAAAGCACTATATCTTAAAAAATAAAGAGGCGAATAAATGCCTCTTTTTTTTGGTTCATAAGTGTCACAAACATGTAATAGTTTATTCTTAAAAATAAATTATATCGAGAAATATATTCATTTATTTTACAAAAAACATAACATTCCTTCGATTTTACCCGATAACTTATTTATATAAGAGACTTTCTGTTGATTTAAACATGTCATGAAAATGAAACTTTTGAAAGTTGTATGTTACATAAATAATTCTTACAATATAAAGTAGCACTCATTTTAAATATTTTATTTTTTGCGGATATTCAGCTTGAGCATTAAGCTGTACCGAGGTTTGCGCTTTTCTTAAAAGAACTAGTAAATGGGGGTACACAATTGAAAAGGGCAAGTATTGTGAGAGAGAAAAAATATTACGAGTTGGTAGAGGAGCTTAAGAGTCGTTCGAAAGATGTGACGTTTTCCGCTACAAAGGCATTAAGTCTGCTCATGCTGTTAAGCAGGTACTTGGTCAATTACACAACGGTAGAATCAGTCGACGAAATCGATGAAGACTGTGCTGAGATATACTTCAATTATTTAATGGATAATCATAAGAGACTTGGTATAAACTTAACCGACATCAAGAGGTCGATGCAGCTGCTCGGCGGCATACTAGATGTAGATGTCAATCACTACTTAAAAGATTTTTCACTGTCGAATGTCACACTTTGGATGAATCAGGAGAAATAAACCTGGTGTCAAGCATCGATTTATTTGATAGAATAAGAGAAAATGCTTGACTTGGGCGGTGAACGATAATGAGCTCGGAGTGGATGGGAGCTGGATTAAAAGCGGTCGGTCTGTTTTTAATCCACCCTCTTTTTTATTTCATGATATTAATCAGCCTGTTACATGGCTACATCCGCGTAAAGCGGGAGAGAAAAGCGTTTCAAACAAGAATAGAAGATGTATACGATGAACTTAAATTTACATATTCAAAAGGATGGATTCTAGGAATTTGCCTATCCGTCATTTCAGTAGGCTTAGGGATTGCCCTCCCACCTGGATTCATCGTGCTGATTGCAGCGATGACCATCGTTTGCTCTTTATTCTTTAAGGCGAGTGCGCTTTCGTCTGCATACACACTCGGTTTCAGTTTTATTGCGGCACTAGGACTCATGTATTTCCAAGTGAGTCATTCATGGCTGCCGCAGCTCTCAATGATGAATGCATCAGCCGTTGTTATTCTGCTAGGTCTTTTATTAATGACCGAGGGGATTCTAGCCTATCGAACGGCGCATTTACGAACATCGCCTGCAATGGTGATGAGTGCGAGAGGACTTTTGATTGGCCAGCAGCGGGCAAACCGTCTGTGGCTTTTACCGCTTGTTTTGCTGATGCCGGCAGGTGAATTTACTTCTTCTCTGCCATGGTGGCCGGTGCTTCAAGTACACGATCAAAGCTTTTCATTTATTTTGATTCCATACATCATCGGTTTCGGGCAGCGGATTCAAGGATCGCTGCCAATTGTGAGCATTCAAATTACGGCACGGCGTATTCTCATACTTGGACTCGCTGTTGCTTTACTAGGTGCTGCAAGTATTTGGTTTACGCCGATTGCATGGGCAGCTGTATTAATAGCGATTGCCGGAAGAGCTTTCCTTTCATGGAAACAGAGAGTCAACGACAATGCGGCTCCATTCTACTTCTCTAAGCGTAATCAAGGGCTAATGGTGCTGGGAATCATTCCGAATACACCTGCAACTGATTTAAAGCTTGAGATCGGAGAAGTCATTACAAAGGTGAATGGAATTGAAGTCAAAACCGTTTCGGAATTTTACGAAGCCCTTCAAACCAATCGTGCTCTGACAAAGCTTGAGATCATTGGCTTGAATGGTCAGACAAGGTTTGAGAAACGCGCTTCTTACGAAGGGGAGCATCATCAGCTTGGCATCCTGTTTGTGAAGGATGATCCACAGCAAGAATCAACGGCGATTTCATCATAAAAAAAAGCTGCTAGAGATGGCAGCTTTTTTCTTTTGGGCGCGCTTCTTTTCCATAGGATTCGCCCCATTCACGCATAGCGAAGATGATAGGCTTTAACGTATCTCCTAGAGAAGTGAGTGAATATTCGACACGAGGAGGGACCTCCTCATAGACTTCTCTGTGAACAACGCCGTCTTGTTCTAGCTCGCGCAATTGCAGCGTAAGAACACGCTGAGAAATTCTTGGCAGAAGCCGGCGTAATTCGTTGTATCGTTTTGGACCGCAAGTCAAATGATAAAGGATCACTCCTTTCCATTTTCCACCTATTACACTCGAGGTGGTTGAAACGGGACAGCCATGATTGACAATACTGACTGGATTGGATGGTGCACTCATTTTTACACTCCTTTCTAAGACGAAATGGGTGATAAACGAACATGATTGTAACTAACGAACAAAAATGTGCGTACTTGAATCAAAGGAAACTTTTCTTTTAACATAGAGGTATCACATCACACATTCGGGCTGTTTGTTTTCTTATCATAACAATTTCTATATGGGAATGGAAAGAAATTGGATTGATGAAACACACCCTAATCGTTCACTAGAAAGGATGAATACCATGAGAGACAAAGAGCAATTAAAAAAAGAAATCATAGAGGCGTTTGAATTCCGTCATGCGACAAAAGAGTTTGATCCGGCGAAAAAGATTCCAGAAGATGATTTTTCGTTCATTTTAGAAACAGGAAGACTTTCCCCAAGCTCTGTCGGATTTGAGCCTTGGAAGTTCCTCGTCGTTCAAAATGAAGCATTTAGAGAGAAATTAAAAGAATATACATGGGGTGCGCAAAAGCAGCTTCCAACTGCCATCCATTTTGTGATCATTTTGGCAAGAACAGACGCCCGGTATGATTCACCATATGCAGAATACATCAACAAGGAAATCAAGGGAATGACAGACGAAACGTTTGAGATGGTAAAAGAACGCTACAAACAATTCCAAGAGAATGATCTTCATTTGATGGAAACTGACCGTACGCTCTTCGATTGGGCTTCCAAACAAACGTATATTGCCCTTGGAAATATGATGACAGCCGCGGCACAAATCGGCATTGATTCATGCCCTGTTGAGGGATTCAGCTACGATGAAATTCATCGTATGCTTGAGGAAGAAGGATTACTTGAAGATGGTCAGTACGACATCTCTGTCATGGCTGCCTTTGGGTATCGAGTCATTGAGCCAAAGCGCGGCAAAACGCGTCGTCCAATGGATGAAGTAGCCGTTTGGATTCGTTAAAAGAAAATGTCTGAAAAAGGCTGTTGACAATTGCGTGGTTAGTCAGTATATTTAAAAAATAAAATCTTTTATAAATAGACAAATTGACTATAAAACGCTTTGACTTGAGAATAGTAAATGAATATCCGTTTTCTAAGAGAGCTGCGGGTTGGTGCAACGCAGTAAAACGGATCATTGAACTCGCTCAAGGAGCGGCAAGACTGAATGAATAGTAAGTCTTTACGTGTGACCTCCGTTATCGGGTTTCAAGTTGGATTCAGCTATGTCTGAGTCAATAAGAGTGGTAACGCGGTTGCAAGGTCAGTCGTCTCTTCAAGGAGATGACTGGCCTTTTTATATGCTTTTATCTTATATTTGTCTGAAGATTCAAATTTAAAGGAGCTATAGAAAATGGAAAAGGAACATGTGCAGTTAAAACGAACAATGACGTCAAGGCATATCATGATGCTCGCACTTGGCGGAGCCATCGGTGCTGGTCTGTTTAAAGGAAGCAGTTCTGCCATTGATATCGCGGGTCCTGCTGTCATTTTGGCATATATGATTGGTGGTCTTATTTTATTATTTATTATGCAAGGACTTGCCGAAATGACGGTTGCACGACCTGGCGCTAGAACATTCCGTGATTTAATTGAACCTGTGTTAGGCAAATACCCCGCCTATTTCTTAGATTGGATCTATTGGAAAATGTGGGTGTTGAACATTGCAGCAGAAGCGATCGTTTCTGCAATCTTTATTCAGTACTGGTTCCCGCAAGTACCGATTTGGACACTTGTGTTAATCATTTCACTTGTTGTGACATTGATCAATGTTTGTTCAGTCAAAATGTTTGCTGAAACAGAGTACTGGTTAGCTTCTATTAAAATTGCTGTCATTCTTTTATTTATTATCATTGGGTTAACGATGCTGTTTGTCTCATTCGGACAGCATGCAGCACCGGGATTATCCAACTTAACCGAACACGGAGGATTTTTCCCGAATGGAACAGGCGGCTTAATTGCGGCAATGCTGGTGGTCGTGTATTCATATGGCGGAACTGAAATGATTGGGGTTACATTAGCAGAAACGAAAAACCCTGAAAAAGTCATCCCAAAAGCCATTCAAAGTACATTTGTACGAATCATCGGTTTTTATGTACTTCCGTTCTTCATCATCGTCAGCTTAATTCCTTGGAATCAAGTAAACAATGAACAAGTGAGCCCATTTGTCACGGTGTTTGCAACGATTGGTGTGCCATATGCAAGTGATATCATGAACGGGATTATTTTATTAGCGATCTTGTCTTCTATGAACTCTGGTCTGTATGCTTCTTCAAGGGTACTATTTACACAGGCAATGGATGGCCGTATATGGAAGGGCTTTTCGAAGCTGTCGAAACAGCAGGTGCCAGTCAGAGCGATTCTAGTATGTACATCTACTTTGTATGCAGCCGTATTAATCTCTCTTTTTGTAGGAAGTCAAACCTTTAATTATTTAATGGGATCTTTAAGCTACACGGTCTTATTCATCTGGTTTATTATTGCTGTCGGGCATCTAAAGTCTCGAAGCGTAGCAGCACCAGGAGGATATCGCGTCAAGCTGTATCCTTTCACAACATGGTTTTCTGTCATTGCGATCATTGCCATTTTTATTGGAGTAGTATCAACAACTCCGATTGTCCAAACCTTGGTCACAATGGGTATCTATCTCATCATCACGCTTTCTTTCTTCATCAATAGAAAGCGGTTTGAAACAGCTGTTTAATTTAAAAGCGTGCAGGACTTTTGAAGAAGGTCTCGCACGCTTTTTTTAATGCAGTTTTATTGTTTGAACGAAAGCAATCGACTATCCTTTTGAAAGGAATTGATGCATAAAAGTAGATGATCAAAAAGGGGCTGAAAATAGCTGTTCAAATTTAGGCGACTGATGCGTATATTTGGATGAAACGAATGACCTTACCTACAAAATCTAATTGGTTATATCGTATGCAGGTCTTCATCGATTGGAGTATTTGGCAGCTGGATGATGGCTGTCGTACCGTATCCTGGCTCAGATTGAATATCGAACGTGCCATGATGTTTTTTCATGATTTGATAGACAATAGCTAGTCCAAGGCCTGAGCCGCCATCTTTTCTCGTACGTGCCTTATTTACTCGGTAAAATCGCTCAGAAACATGTGGAAGGTCTTCTTTTGGAATGCCGTTGCCCTCATCTGTCACTCTCAATTCAGCTTTATGTTGGTGAACTAGTAATTCAATCGAGACCGATTTTCCAGAGGGAGTGTAATGAATGGCATTGTCCAGTAAATTACGAACCACTTGTTGCAGCCGATCGCTATCGCCATACACAATACAATCCTCATCAAGTGTCCGTTTCAGATAAATGCCCTTTTGATTAGCGATAAATGCCATTTGATCAAGAACGTCATGAATCAGCTGAGCAAAGACGATTGGCTCCATCGTTAGTGGATAAGAATCTCCTTCTAGCTGCGCAAGGTCTAAAAGATCATGCACAAGCCGGCTTAAACGTGCGGCCTCATCCTGGATGATGTGCATTCCTTTTTTTTGATCAATGATCCCTTCTTCAATACCTTCAGCATATCCTTTCATATAACTTAGCGGAGTTCGAAGTTCGTGGGAGACATTCGCAAGAAATTCCCTGCGGTGCTGCTCAACTTTTTCAAGGGTAGAAGACAGTTTGTTAAAAGAGCGGCCCAGCTGGTTTAATTCATCTCCGTTTTTGGTCACAGCCATCCGTTTTGAAAAATCGCCAGATTCCATTTCCATCGCAATTTCTTTCATTTGATTAATTGTCCGAACGACTTTATTGGAGCTTTTATATCCGATAAAGAAAATCAGGAGCAGAATTAATAAAATGGATATGCCAAGTGTCAATCTGATTTGGACAAAGGGTTCATATACATCCGATAAGGGCATGGATAGAAAAATTGTCCCTGATAGCTCATCTTTGCTTGAGAAGACAGGGATGGCGATGCCAAGAATATCTTGATGAAACTGTGAGTGTTCTCTAATCAACACGACGGTTTCCCCTTGAAGGAGCTTTTGGCGTTCCTTGAACGTGATGAGGTTATCATTAGTGTTCGTATCAAAAGGAAGACCACTTGAAAGTTCCATTGGGTCATCTGTAAAAATAATGTTCGCCTGACTCGAGTCGTTAGCCCATTTTATTCTATCGGTAAAATACGTATCTTTCCCGTGTTGATGATAGATTTGTGCCAGCTTTTTACCTTGTAAACTTAAGGAATCAATCTGCTTATCAACATATAAGTGCTGGTATAAGTAATAGGTGAGGGCAAGAGCTGAGGCAGCAACGATTCCGGTCACTACAAGGATTAAGAAGAGCACTTTCTTTTTAATCGATAAAGGCTTCATTCTTCCTCCTCAAACTTATAGCCGACACCCCAAACGGTTTTTATATGCCGTTCCGCTCCCTTTAATTTCAGTCTCAGCGTTTTGATATGTGTATCGACTGTTCGTAAAGAGCCGCTAGTAGAATGTGATTCCCACAATTTTTGATAGAGCTGTTCTCGTGAAAACACTTGGCCTTGATTGAGTAAAAGAAACATGAGCAAATCGAATTCTCTTCTAGTTAAATTAATGGGCTCCTGATGGATATAGACTTGTCTACCATCCTGATCAATCTCCATGTCACCAAACTGTATGCGGCTGCGCTTTAGCGAAAGACCTCTAATTCGTCTCAAAGTTGTTTCAATTCTTGCTGCAAGCTCACGTAGACTGAAAGGCTTCATGATGTAGTCATCCGCACCAATTTCTAGGCCTCTAATTCGATCTTCCTCATAACTTCTAGCTGTTAAGAATAAAATGGGGATTTGAGAAGTTTGTCGAATACGCTGGCAGACTTCAAATCCATCCATATCAGGCATCATGATATCTAGTACTACAAGGTCAACAGGTTCTTTTTCAAGCTGACGTAAGGCATCCATTCCATTATTAGCTGTGATGATGTGAAAGCCTTGTCTTTTTAAGAAGGATCCGATTAACTCAAGCATATCGAACTCATCGTCTACGATTAAAATATGCATTTGTTCTTTCATTTCTTTTCCTCCAACACGATAGCATAAGGTCCTGATGGGACATTCAGTCGATTTTTCATCATGAATGTATGTTTATCGATAATTGATACTGAATTGTCATCTAAGTTACTCACATATATTGATGTGGTATCAGCGGTGATATAATTCGGATTTTGACCAGTTTCAACAGAAGCAAGCTGCTTATTCGTCTCTGTATCTACTTTGTATAGCGTATGATCTCCATGACAAAGTACATATAAAGTAGAAGAATTTTTCTCTGAAAAGAATGCAACAGGCATAACGCCTAGTTTTATTTCTCGCTGTTTTTTACCTGTTTGAGGGTCGTAAGCAAAAATGCTCTTATTTAAGGTGCCTGGTTTACCGTGACCACCGATCCAAATGGATTGTCCATCAAAATGAATACCAGAAGGTCGTTCAAGTACAGAGAACGTACGTATATGTTTTTCCTTCTCAATATCTATGACAGAGACAGTATGACTTTCTGCATTTAAAACAAATAAAGTACCTGACGGAGAAAGTGTCATAGAAGAAGGTAACTTTCCGGTCTTCACAGTTGCTTTTATTTTTTTACGCTGCGTATCAATAAAATAAACGACATTTTTCTGTGAATCCGCTGCAATTAAGGTGTGAGAAGCTGCATCATATGTAAGGGAAGTCAGCCCTTTATTCACATCCATATAATCTGTTGCTGTACCTTTTTTTAAATTAATTTCGATAAGCGATTCTCCTTCTTTACTAGTTGCGATGATGACGTCTTTGTTGATTTGGATAAGATCAGTGAGCGGATGTTTTAAATCAACGGAAGAGATCATTTTATTCTTTTGTAAATCAACTATTGAAAAGGAGGCTTTTTTTAATTGAGAGATGACCGCGATCAATTGAGAGCTGCCAGGTGGAGTAAACTGCTGGTCTTTTCCACAGCCTGACAGGAATAACAATAGAGCTGATAAATAGATCAAAACATATTTTACACGTTCCATTCTTCCGCTCCTTTGCGTCCTCTATTTTCAAAAAGCATACCACAAAAATTGTGAAAAAAAATCGAAGTTATCAATGCTGAAAGAGTTGAAAAACAGATCTTAGGTGGATGAATGAGGACAATTCGATTTAAAGTTCCTTTTTTGTCTAGTCATATGGCTTTTTTTCCTCTTTAAAAAAGGATTTTCAATATTTGATTCCTGTGCCAGCTATAGCTTACAGTGATAAAAATAATGAAAACTCCCCCGCTCTAAATCGACATAGAGCGCAGGGAGTCATTAGGCAGAATGCCCAGATGATGGAGAGGTAGATTTCGTTTTGACGCGTTGGGATAAAAGGAAGCCGAGGATTCCTGCGCCCATTAATACAATAAATAAAGGTTGGAAACCACTCATGATACCAATCAAAGTCGACGAAATGATACTGCCAAAATATCGAAAGGTTGAGAAAATACCAGATGCCGAACCAGATAAACTTTGATCAACAGCTGTTAAAGAAGCCATCTGCATACTGGTCATACCAATCCCTGATGAAATTCCACCTGCGACTAGTGTCACGATCAGCAGTGGTAAGGTTGGGTACTGACTCAGTGTAATTAACATGATGCCTGTTAAAGTAAGGCAGAGAAATGAAAAGCGAATCATTTTTTTCGCGCCTTTTTTTGGATGGAGTCTTGCGCCTAATAAACCGCTAAGAGACATACAAAGAGAAAATACCGATAGAATCATACCGCTTTGTGTATGAGAAAAGGCAAGTTGCTGTTCCATAAACAGCGGCATAATGAGAAGGATGGCATACATCACAAAATTACTTAGCATGATCGACAGATTCGCATTTGTAAATGAACTGTTTTTAAATAGGGACAAATCGATGATCGGATTCTTTACTTTCCGTACATGTTTAAAGAATAAAGGAATGACAATCAATGCTAGAATGCCATAAATTAAATATTCATTTAGTAGCTGGCTTTTTGTGCATAGAATGACTGTGGCAATTCCGATGGTTAAATACAATGAACCGATCATATCTACCCTTGCGTGTATGCGTGTATGCTTTATGTTTGGAATGAGTAAAACGCCGGTGACTAGTGTAAGAAATAGGAATGGGATATTCACTAAGAATATGGAATGCCAATCAAAACTCTGAATGAGAATCGATCCAAGAAAAGGCCCAAGTGCGGCACCAATACCAGCACCAAATCCAAAGTAACCCATTGTTTTAGACAGTTTTTCGGGTGAGACTGTTCCACGAATTAAAGCAATGCTATTCGGTGTTAAAATAGCCCCGCCAGCTGCTTGAATGGAGCGAAAAATGATGAGAAATGCTAGATTAGGTGCTAAAGCACAGCCAATCGAGCCGATTAAAAAGAGTGTCACTCCGGTTAAATACATGCGGCGGTGTCCGTATATATCTCCTAACTTACCAGCGATAGGCTGGGTGACCGCCATGACAATAAGATAAATCGTGACAACCCAAGTAATGTTTGAAATGGATTGATCATAATAAGTTGATATGGATGATAAAGCGACTGCGATCATCGTTGAGTTGACCGGAACTAGTATAGCTCCAAGTAACAAAGAATAGATGATCAAACTCTCTTTTTGCAATTTCAATGTGTGTATACCACCTTTTGGAAAAAAGAAGAATTCCACCCTTTAAGCGGGAGAAATTCCTCTCATGAAAATGTGTGTGTATGTCTCAATAAAATCATCTTTTTGTGTTAATACGAGCTGGAAGTCTTGCTCAAGCTGCTGAATAAAAAAACCGAAATACGTACTAATGAAAATGTCTGCATAAATGTCTTCTTTTCCATTTAAGAGATGATGCTGAGCACTCATCTTTTTGAAATATTGCATCAGCATTTCCCTTAGTTCTTGAGGATAAATTTTTTCATGACTAGTCAAATCTTTAAACATAGCCGGTTCTCGCATGCTGATATAAATAAATTCTTTTTTTGAAGTTAAATCTTCAAGGAAATATGAACCGAGAAACTTTAAATCGGTGTGTAAATCGCCTTTAAATTCTGCTTCTAAGGTTTTTGTCGGTGTTGATTTCATTTTCATAATGGCAGCAATGACGCCGCGTTTGTTTTTAAAGTTGCGGAAAATAGTCGCTTCACTGACATTCGCTTTTGTGGCTATTTCTTTGGTTGTGGTTTTTTGATAGCCCTTTTCAGTTAATAAATCCATTGTTGCGCGAATGATTCGTTGATTTGTAGATTTTAACAAGCATACTCACCTCAGGTCATGAATGTGTTTGCAACAAAGTAAGTATACCGATAAAACCTATGACCGCCAATATGATCCAAAATGATAAAGTTAGGCACGTGCATGCTGTTTTAATATCTGAATGCGTCCATTGCTTCCATCTACTGTCACAAGGTCACCGGATTGAAGTGTTTCAGTCGCTATTCGGGTACCTAGGACAGCTGGCATCATATACTCTCTAGCAATAATAGCTGAATGAGACAAAATGCCTCCAGCATCGGTTATGACTGCTTTTGCATCTCTAAATAAGCTCGTCCATAAAGGTGTGGTTGTTTTGCAAACTAAAATATCATCCTTTTGAAATTGTGAGAATTCCTCAGCACATGTAATGACTTTTACTCTTCCAGAAACAATACCGCTAGATGCGCCAATTCCATAGATCATATCGCTTGTGTTGTTTTCATTTTCTCTTAATGAACCGAGCATTCTTTCTACTTGCTGCAATTCAGATTCAGTTGGGGTGCCCATATAAGCTGGTGGCTGAATGGCTTCATTTTCTTTCGTGTCAATTTTTCTTTGTGCGATGACCGTATCAAATGTTGTAGACGTTGTGAGCGCTGTGTGTACCTCCTCATCGTAGAGATACCATAGATCTTCTTGATGAGGAATCGCTCCTTTTTGTACAAGAAGTTCACCAATTTTTAATAGATATACCCTGGCTTTAGCATCTAACATGGCATCAATGTAGAAGTGGTGATCGTCACGGATATTAGCGGCCTGTAGAGCAAATTGATAAAGTGTCTCAAATTTCGTTTTAAACGCTTCATCCTTCACTTGGCTCATAAAATGTTCATATGTCTCTTGTCTTTTGATGACGGCTTGTGCAAATTCTTCATCAAAATCACATTGGTGTTGAATGTTGTTTCTGATGATATCTAGTATAAACTCAGGGTTTTCCGCCCATGTCTCCTCCGTAAGATCATGACTTTTAACAGATCGCCAGCCATAGACTTGAAGAAATTCCTCTAATTCCGAAATGAAGTGTCTGCCTTTTTCCGATTGAGTGAGTGCATCAAGCAGCTCTGGGTTCTTTTCATGCTTCATAAACGCTTGATGAAGTTCAGTATCTTGAAGGACACTCTTTGCAAAATCAGATAGCTTCTTGTCTGTTTCAAGAGATTTGTTCATCACGCCTATCATCATCTCATGCAGCAGGATCACTTGTGATTGATCACCAGTATACGTCACAAGCATGTCTTCAATCATAGTCGATAAAATGACTTGAGGTATGACAATATCAAAATGATCATCGTATGCTTGTATATAAAAAGTCTTTAATTTTTCGAAGCCGACGATGGCGTCTTCAATGGTCATCGGTTCCTTCATTTGGCGATCGAGTTTTTCATAAAAGGGAAAGAAATTTTTCTCTAAAATCTCATACATACGTTCACTTAAATGTGGAAATAACTCAAATATGCTCTCATCAAAAACTGGTGCAGTTTCTGCACTCGCTTCAGGCAGGGACGGTGATGAATACAGGTGACCTCTATAAAGCTTGATATCTTTAATATTCAGATCAGGCACTTGATATTTTTCACCATTTTTCTTCATACCGCTTTTTAATGCTGGGATGATCAGACTTGAAAAGAGAGGACTTGTTGGGCCCGGCATATGATCGTCCATTGAGATCCAGAAATCCTGCAGCTCGTCTGGCTGCATTTGAAAAGAAGCGCCCGCTGTCTCATCTGCTGCTTTTGAGAGGGCTGTAGTAATCGGCCTGGCTTGAAGTAAATAAAATGTGCCATTTGCTATTCCAAATTCGATATCGACGCTATGACCATAAAGTGCTTCTACTTGTTTGGTGATTTGCGTGATTTCTACTAATTGGTCATCATTCAGGCAAAACTGACCAGCCATTTCCTCAGTTACTGATTGTTCAATGACACCTTCTTGATAAGGTACAATTTGCAGTTCTTTCGTTCCAAGTGATTTTTCAATAGAAAGTGTCTCTTTGTCTACAATAAATGTGTCTGGTGTCACAATCCCGGAGACGATTGCTTCTCCTAGTCCGTAGCTTGCTGTGAGCATCATTTCATTTGTTTTTCCTGTTACGGGATTTTCACTAAAGATGACACCGGAGACGTCAGAATGGATCAATCCTTGAACGACAACAGCCATGAGCGGCATCTCTTCCTCGTTTTCACCCATCTCTTCCTTATATTCTGTCACTCTCGCTTCAAAATAAGAAGACCAGCATTCTTTGACAGCTTGTAAGAATTCTTCATTTGTTTTGATATTTAAATAGGTCTCGTACTGTCCTGCAAATGAGGCGCCTTCGAGATCTTCAGCAACAGAAGAGGATCGAACTGCAACTGAGGGATAAGTCTTCCGCAATGATTGAAAGGACGAAAGGAGTTCTGCTTCCATTTGAGAAGGGAACGATGCTTTTTTGATTTTGTCAGCAAGGTTTTGTTCAGTTTGGTGCAGGTTGTGATATGAAAGAAAGCTTGAAAAGCTGTTGGTTTTGATAATAAATCCATCTGGGACTGGCAGGCCGTGATTGTTTAATTTGATTAAATTCAGGCCTTTTGCCCCTGCGAGTGCTGCGGATTCTTCAGCCGCATGAAATAAAACTGAATACATGGGAATGCCCCCTTATCCAAATAGCCAATGGTTTGTCTATCTCTCTATTGTTTTTAAAATGATAGTGCGCACTATCATTTTAATCATAGGATTTATTGGATGTTACTGTCAAAGACGGAAAGACCTATCTTTACAAAGGGGACATTCTCACTAATTTCCTTCTATATCTATAACAAAAGTCTCCGAACAGAAAGAAAAATAGGTGAAATTGAAAACTGTGAATTGTTCAATATGCCAATCTTTACTATAATCAAGGGAGTAGACCAAGAAGAGGGAGGGTTTATGTGATTACAAAAGCCATATTTGCACTTGTTTTTCCTTTCCTGCTCGTTATTTTATTTTCAAAGGTTACTTATAATCATTATGTGGGCATTGCATTAACAGCAGCGCTTTTATTTGCCTCGTACATGAAGGGCTATACAGAAACCTACTTTATTGTGGGATTAGATATCATTTCTTTAGTAGCTGGGGCATTATATATGGCTAAAAAAGAAATTGAAAAGAGAGAAAAGGCTGAAAAAAATCATTGATATCATCATCAAGAGCGTGTTAGGCAGAAAGATGACGTTTTATAAGCTGTGCTTACGAATTCTAGTGAGTGCAGCTTTCTTTTTGTGCTCTTTTTCTGCTCATCGAATATCTCACACCAAAATGTTCCATACTGAAAGGAAGGTTTTCTTAAGAGGGTTATTTGCCATTGAAGAGAGGGTATGACTGTATTGGAAATAAAAATCAAGCAAGAGCCGAACTTTAGTTCGTATTTTTGTGTTCTTTTATGATAATATATTCATTAGATAGATTTCGTAACGAAACGGAGGCTTTGATGTGAGTGACCGCTTTGAATTAGTTTCTAACTATCAGCCCCAAGGAGATCAGCCGAAGGCGATTGAAAAGCTTGTTGAGGGGATCCATCAGGGGAAACAGCATCAAACGCTGTTAGGTGCTACAGGTACGGGAAAGACCTTTACTGTATCCAACCTGATCAAAGAAGTGAACAAACCGACACTTGTCATTGCGCATAACAAGACACTTGCCGGTCAGCTATACAGCGAGTTCAAGGAATTCTTTCCGAATAATGCTGTCGAATATTTTGTGAGTTACTATGATTATTACCAACCAGAGGCGTATGTGCCTCAGACTGATACATTTATTGAAAAGGATGCCAGCATCAATGATGAGATTGATAAGCTGAGACACTCTGCTACGTCCTCGTTATTTGAGCGGAGAGATGTCATTATCATTGCCAGTGTCTCCTGTATTTATGGCTTAGGTTCGCCAGAGGAATATCGAGAGCTTGTGCTGTCTTTACGTACTGAAATGGAGATTGAACGCAATCAGCTTCTTCGTAAGCTGGTGGACATTCAGTATTCTCGTAATGATATAGATTTTCAGCGCGGAACCTTCCGAGTACGAGGAGACGTCGTTGAAATTTTCCCTGCTTCACGTGATGAGCATTGTATCAGAGTGGAGTTTTTCGGTGATGAAATTGAACGTATTCGTGAAGTGGATGCACTGACTGGAGAAATACTCGGTGATCGTGAGCATGTGGCTATTTTCCCAGCATCTCACTTCGTCACAAGAGAAGAAAAAATGGAAAAAGCGATTATTAATATTGAACAAGAGCTTGAAGAGCAGCTCGAAAAACTTCGAGATAATGAAAAATTGCTAGAAGCGCAGCGCCTTGAGCAGCGGACAAGATATGACCTTGAGATGATGAGAGAAATGGGCTTTTGTTCAGGAATCGAGAACTACTCAAGGCACCTGACCTTGCGTCCTCCTGGTTCAACACCCTACACATTGCTTGATTATTTCCCAGATGATTTTATGATTGTTGTCGATGAGTCACATGTGACAATACCGCAAATACGCGCGATGTACAACGGGGACCAAGCAAGAAAGCAAGTGTTGGTTGATCACGGATTCCGTCTGCCTTCAGCACTTGATAACAGACCGCTCACCTTTGATGAGTTTGAAAAGCATATTAATCATATTGTACATGTATCTGCCACTCCTGGTCCTTACGAGCTTGAGAAAACCCCAGAGGTTGTGGAACAAATTATTCGTCCAACAGGTTTACTTGATCCAATCATTGAAGTGCGTCCGATTGAAGGGCAAATTGATGACTTAATTGGAGAAATTCATGCGCGGGTTGAGAAAAATGAACGTGTGCTTGTGACGACGCTGACGAAGAAAATGTCTGAGGATCTTACAGATTACTTAAAAGAGATCGGAATCAAGGTCAATTATCTGCATTCAGAAATTAAGACCCTTGAGCGGATTGAGATTATTCGCGATTTACGTCTCGGAAAATATGATGTGCTTGTGGGAATCAACCTTCTTCGTGAAGGACTGGATATTCCAGAGGTCTCGCTCGTGACGATTTTAGATGCAGATAAAGAAGGCTTCTTACGCTCTGAAAGATCCCTCATCCAGACGATAGGCCGTGCAGCGAGAAATTCGGAAGGCCGGGTCATTATGTATGCAGATAAAATGACCAAATCAATGGATATTGCGATTCAAGAAACGAAGCGAAGACGAGAGCAGCAAGAGGCGTATAATGAGAAATATGGAATTACTCCGCAAACCATCCATAAGAAAATCAGAGATGCCATTAAAGCAACAAAGATACATGAAGAATCGGAAGAATATGAAACAAATGCAGCACCAAAGCTGTCAAAAATGAGCAAAAAAGAACGAGAAAAAGTGATCGAAAAGGTCGAGATGGAAATGAAAGATGCAGCAAAAGCGCTTGATTTTGAAAAAGCAGCAGAATTAAGAGATCTATTGCTAGAGCTAAAAGCGGAAGGATGATTGCCTGATGGCTATGGAACGAATAGAGGTGAAAGGTGCTAGAGCCCACAACCTTAAAAATATTGATGTGAATATCCCGCGTGACCAGCTAGTGGTCATCACGGGTTTATCTGGTTCAGGAAAATCGTCTCTTGCCTTTGATACCATTTATGCAGAGGGTCAGCGCAGGTACGTTGAATCTCTTTCAGCGTATGCGCGCCAATTTCTCGGTCAAATGGATAAACCGGATGTAGATGCCATTGAAGGTCTTTCTCCGGCGATTAGTATTGATCAGAAGACGACGAGCCGGAACCCTAGATCAACAGTTGGAACCGTTACTGAAATCTATGATTATTTACGACTCTTGTATGCTCGAGTTGGGAAACCTATTTGTCCGATACATGGGATTGAAATTACGTCCCAAACGATTGAGCAGATGACAGATCGTATTTTAGAATATCCAGAAAGAACGAAATTGCAAGTGCTAGCGCCGGTCGTATCTGGCCGCAAAGGAACACATGTTAAAGTACTTGATCAAATTCGAAAGCAGGGCTATGTTCGAGTAAGAGTCGATGGAGAGATGGAAGATCTGTCAGAAGAGATCGAGCTTGAAAAGAACAAGAAGCATTCCATTGAAGTCGTGATTGATCGAATCGTGGTGAAGGAAGGCGTTGCGGCTCGGCTGTCTGACTCCCTTGAAACGGCGCTGCGACTAGGTGAAGGCCGTGTGATGATTGACGTGATTGGACAAGAAGAGCTGTTATTCAGTGAACATCATGCCTGTCCGCACTGCGGATTTTCTATTGGTGAGCTTGAGCCAAGAATGTTTTCATTCAATAGTCCTTTTGGTGCCTGTCCAAGCTGTGATGGGCTTGGCTCTAAACTAGAAGTTGACCCTGAGCTTGTCATTCCTAATAAGGATTTGACGTTACGACAGCATGCCATTGCCCCTTGGGAGCCGCAGAGCTCACAATACTATCCTCAGCTTCTTGAGGCAGTATGTACACATTACGGCATCGACATGGACATTCCAGTGAAAGATATACCGTCGCATTTATTCGATAAAATTTTATATGGCAGCGGCTCTGAACGGATTTATTTTAAATATGAAAATGATTTTGGTCAGGTACGTGAAAATGAAATTGAATTTGAAGGTGTTCTTCGTAACATTGAACGACGCTATAAGGAAACCAGCTCTGATTATATTCGTGAGCAAATGGAGAAGTATATGGCGAACCAGCCATGTCCGACATGTAAAGGATATCGTCTGAAAAAAGAGACGCTTGCGGTTCTGATCAATGGCAAACATATCGGAGAAATCACTGGTTTGTCTGTCTCTGATGCCCTTGATTTATATGGTGAAATCGAGTTGTCTGAGAAAGATTTGCAGATTGCCCAGCTCATTTTACGGGAAATCAAAGAGCGCTTGTCCTTTTTAAATAATGTGGGATTAGATTACCTCACATTGAGCCGCTCGGCTGGTACACTATCCGGAGGAGAGGCGCAGCGGATTCGTCTGGCGACTCAAATTGGGTCAAGGCTGACGGGTGTTCTTTATATATTAGATGAACCATCCATTGGCCTGCATCAGCGTGATAATGACCGGTTGATCGGGACATTGAAAAACATGCGCGACATCGGGAATACCCTCATTGTCGTAGAGCATGATGAGGATACAATGCTAGCCGCTGATTATTTGATTGATATTGGACCTGGAGCAGGAGTTCATGGAGGAGAAGTGATTTCAGCTGGGACGCCGGAAGAAGTCATGAAGGACAAGAAATCTTTAACAGGACAATATTTATCTGGTGAGAAATTTATCCCGCTACCGATTGAAAGAAGAAAGTCTGACGGCCGCTACATTGAGATCAAAGGGGCAAAAGAAAACAACCTGAAAAACGTCAATGCGAAGTTCCCTCTAGGCATCTTTACAGCTGTGACCGGTGTGTCAGGTTCAGGGAAAAGTACGCTTGTGAATGAAATTCTATTAAAATCACTTGCGCAAAAACTGCACAGAGCGAAGACGAAGCCAGGACAGCACAAAGAAATCAAAGGAATGGATCACTTAGATAAGGTGATTGATATTGATCAATCTCCAATCGGTCGTACGCCGAGATCCAACCCTGCCACGTATACAGGCGTATTTGATGATGTGCGGGATGTGTTTGCACAAACCAATGAAGCAAAGGTACGAGGGTATAAAAAAGGTAGATTCAGCTTTAACGTCAAAGGTGGACGCTGTGAGGCATGTCGCGGAGATGGCATCATTAAAATCGAAATGCACTTTTTACCTGATGTGTATGTGCCTTGTGAGGTGTGCCACGGGAAACGGTATAACCGCGAGACACTTGAGGTCACATATAAAGGGAAGAACATTGCTGATGTGCTTGAAATGACCGTGGAGGACGCACTCCAATTTTTCGAGAACATCCCGAAAATTAAGCGGAAGCTTCAAACGATTTTTGATGTTGGACTAGGGTACATTACACTTGGACAGCCTGCGACGACATTGTCCGGGGGAGAGGCGCAGCGTGTGAAATTGGCATCTGAGCTTCACCGCCGTTCAAACGGAAGGTCTCTTTATATTTTAGACGAGCCGACAACAGGTCTGCATGTGGATGATATTGCCCGTTTATTAAAAGTGCTTCAGCGTTTGGTCGAAAACGGAGATACGGTGCTAGTGATTGAGCACAACCTTGATATTATTAAGGCTGCTGATTACCTCGTTGATCTCGGACCAGAGGGCGGTGCAGGCGGCGGAACGATCATTGCCTCTGGGACTCCTGAGCAAATTGCAAAAGAAAAAGCTTCTTACACTGGTCGATACTTAAAGCCTATTTTAGAGCGTGACCGTAAACGAATGAAACAGTTGGTCAAAGAAACGGAACGTGTGACATCGTCATAAGAAAAAACCCCTCTTTATCGAGGGGTTTTCCTTTTATTGCGCATCTTCCTTCGGCATTAAATGACTGAGTTGCGTTAAATCCTTTAAAATATGCGTGCTGCTGCTGTCGAGCAGTACTTTTAAATAACGGATATCACCATACTGTGGATGAGACGGATGAATGGTCTCGAGCTCCCTGATCATATCGCTGTTCATGCTTTTTTGTTTCTGTATAAGGTCTAAAAGCGCTTGAGCCGTGTGGTTAGTATTATGATGATCTGTCAAAATAATTACCCCCTATAATGATAATCACCATCTTTTCAACATATTTTAAAGGGTAATCCGTGAAGAATCTACACTTAGGTGCAAAAAGATGTAATTTGTGTCTAAGGTCATATGTAAATCGAATGATTTTGAAACTTTTGATACGCAATAAACGTATGAGTTAGAAAGGAATTTTCATCATGAAGGAGCGAATATATATGAATAGAGATCAGTCGATCATTGCATCAATTTGTTATTTTAGTGTATTTTTTATGCCGTTTATTGTACCGATCGTGGCATATTTTGTAGTCGACCAGAAGGAACCGAAACGGCACGCGATGCGGGCATTGTGGTCACATGTTTTGCCAGTCGCAGCGTGCGTGTTGCTGGTTTTTGGATCTATTCCATTTTTATTATCGACACAGGCAAGTGACTCACTCATGCCAGTGATCACGATGCTCATCCTGTCCTTTTTAGTCGCTATTGGCTTTTTGATCTCTGTCATTTGGAATATCATTCAAGGTATTAAAGTACTTCAATCCATCAAATCGTAGGAGGGCTATGTATGAATGAAAAAGAACGCATTTTAAAATTAGTAGAAGACGGGACATTATCGGCAAAAGAAGCGATTACGCTGCTTGAAAAACTGGAGGAAAGTCCGTCTGTTTCATTAGAAAAATCAACGGCTGACCACACCTTTCATGAAGAAAAAGCTGGCACAGAGAGCAAAGGAACTGGTACCGAAAATCTTGGTGCAAAGCTGTTTGGCTGGTTAGATTCTGCGGTGAAAAAGGTGAAAGACGTAGATCTTGATTTGAACTTTGGACAGTCGGTCGACGTTGAGCACATTTTTCAGTTCAAAGACGCCTCACTCTCTCATTTAGATATTCAATTGGCGAACGGCAGTCTCAATGTGATGCCTTGGGACGATGGCGATATTCGAGCAGAATGCCATGCGAAAATCTACCGTGCAGAAGACGGAGAGCAGGCAAGACAGCAATTTCTCAATCAATTGGACTGCGGCCTCGAAGGGGATAAATTTTTTATCCGGACCGAAAAGAAGACAATGAAAGTCAATGTCACTTTATATGTACCGCGTATCCAATACGATAAAATCAAGGTTAAACTGTTTAATGGTCCGATTCGCGGGGAAAAGCTAAAGACAAAAGAACTTGCTGCGAAAACCACCAATGGTGTTGTCTCTTTTGCCTCTCTACAGGCTGAAAAGGTTGGAATTGAAACAGCAAACGGACAAATTAAACTGGCGGATCACGAGTGTGGTATGATTGAAGTAGAAACCATCAATGGGCTCATTGACCTACGCGGGAAAAGTGAATCAATTGATGCCCAAAGCTTTAACGGAAACATAGCGGTTCAGCTGTCGGATGAAAAGTGCCGTTCCATTTATGCGAAAACGACAACAGGCAGTGTGGACGTCGAGATCCCGCGTGCGTGTGCAGTGACCGCTGAGCTGAAAAGCAATCTTGGGTCTATTTCTCACGATTTGCTTGATGCAGAGATGATTAAAGAGAAAAATGAGACATTACAAAAAGAGAAAATGATCAAAGCCAACCAACAGGCAGTGAACAGTATATCCATTTTTGCAGAAACAAAAACAGGTTCAATACAAGTAAAGCACCAATCAGACAAGGAGTGATTCTACATGAAGAAGCTTTATCGTTCAGCAACAGATAAAAAAATAGCGGGTGTTGTTGGTGGACTTGCCGAATACTTAAGTGTCGATGCATCTCTGCTTCGCATTTTAACGGTCATCATCGGATTTATGACAGCATTTATGCCAATTTTCTTGGTCTACTTCATCTGGTATTTTGTTGTTCCGGAAGAAGGCACTAACTAAATGCTTAGATGGATCGTCAGTATTTTAGTCAATGCATTACTTTTAATCGTCATTGCGGGATATTTTGATTCAGGCATTCTGCCAGGGCTTGGGAGCGTATATATTGAAGGGTTTGGCGCAGCCATTGTGGCAAGTATTATTTTATCCTTGCTCAATATTTTAGTGAAGCCGTTTTTGATCATTTTAACGCTTCCAGTAACCGTTCTTACACTAGGATTGTTCTTATTTGTGATTAATGCCATCACACTTATGATGACATCAAGTTTTATGGGCGATAGTTTTAATATTGATGGGTTTGGAACGGCCATTTGGATGGCTGTCATATTATCCATTTTCCACCTGTTGATACAAAAAGGAATTGTGGAGCCGTTAGCGAAAAAAAGCTAACGGTTTTTTTTGACCCATTTTGTATCGTTTCTCCGTTTCATCTGACATAAAAACTTCCTTCAGGAGACACAATATCCGAAGGGAGGCGGTGCACGATGGTGAACATGAGCAGACAAATCATGCTTTTATGTTTTTTTATCATTCTTTTTTGTTTCAATCAGCCTGCTTCAGCAGGGCCTTTTATTCAAACACAAGTCAATATACCGGACAAGCCTTTTTCTCCTATTATCTTTGATCCCTTTCATGTGGATGTCCGTCCAGTTCTAGGGGAAAAAAGCCGTGATCTCCAGTTTCGTGCGTCAATTACGGATCCGGAACAAATTTTGTCTGCGAACTTGTATTATAAACAAAGTGATGAGCTAGGGTACCGTTTGATCCCAATGGAACGGCTGCCAGGTATGAAGCCAGAATTTACAGCGAAAATTCCGCCAGATCAATTATGGAATTCAACCGTTCGTTACTATACAGAGTTTCTTACGCAAAAGTCCGTGATCAAAACGGCAGAACAATCTGTCCACTTAAATGGATTTGAAGAGGACCTGTCGCGCATTCCGGACTTAGTCATCACAGAAATTGTTGTCAATTCAAAAAATCGCAAAGGCAAAGATGCATTTGAATTTATTGAGGTATATAACACAACACATGAGCCTATCTCTCTTAAACATTATCAGCTTCGCTATCGCAATCCTGCACAAGGAACTGAAATGGATGATGTGTATTCCTTTCACACAAATCCAGTCACTCTTTCACCTGGAAAACCGTATGTTTTCTGGCTGAGGAAAAAAGGACAGGAGCATTTAACTGTAGCGGACTTCAATGCTATGTACAAAAGTCAATTAAAAGAGGGAGAGCATGTATCTGTCATCGAAAGCAAAGGGCTGTCCAACTCTAAATCTCGTCTTGTTTCCATCACAACAAATATAGGGGAGGAGATTTCATCAGCAGCATTTCGCTTAAAGCCTTCATGGTTTAGTGAGCATAAATCTTTGCTATTCAAATATCCAATGGACGGTACTTCGCAAATGAAGCTGATCTCCAAAATTGAAGAAGAGCCTACGCCTGGAAAAGTGCTAAAAGCACAAATTCCATCTGAAAAAAAAGAAATTTCTCAAGATATCCATAAACCTGTGATTGAAGATATGACAGTGAGGAAACCAGTGAAACCAACTGAAAGCATAGAGATTAAAGCAGATGTACAGGATGATCAGGTCGTCAAAACCGTCAAGCTTCGCTATCGAACAAATCGGAAAGATGATTTTAAGGAGATACTGCTTCAAAAAGATCATAACGACCGGTTATTTCATCATATTATTTACTCACCTGTGTTGATTGGTAAAGAACAATTGGAATATCAGCTTGAAGCGTCAGACGGTGAAAATACAGCAATGACGATGAAAAAAATAATTGATGTGGAGCAAGTTAGCAAAGCTCATGGCCTTCGATTCAATGTAGAAGAAGGAGATACGGTTTCAGGATTATTTCCATTAAAAGCAACGTCTGATCAGAAAAAAAGCATTGAATTATTGATAGATGGAAAGCGGAATCAGCAAGTGTTTTCTGCCCTTGAAGCAGATCCATATATTGCATTTGATGTCAAAGGGACAAATTTATATTTTAAAAATGGTGTGTCCATAGGTAAGCACTTACTTTCTATTTTTGATGATTCGACAAAAGTGTATCGTACCTATACAATGCCAATACCAGAAGAAGAGATGAAAAAAGAAGGTCTCCAAACAATCTCCTTCCATGCTGGAACAAAATCTTCTCCAGTTGATCGGCTGCCTGGTGAGAATCACGATGATTTTGAATTAAAAAACGTCCGGATGATTTTGTCGAATGGAACTCAAATTCCTCCAATCAATGCAAAGCCGGAAAAAGAATGGAGAATGGGAGACAGTGGTAACGCCAAAAAGGTCAGAACATTTCAATTTGAAATACCAAAAGAAGCTTATGTTTCAACGTTTATGAAGTGGGATACAAGAAGGTTGAAAGAGGGGCCGCACCTGATTGAGGCCAAAACCTCAGACGAGCATGCATCTGTACATGTGATGGTCGATAATACAGGTCCAAAAATTAAGACCAATGTCCAAACAAAGGATCCATATAAAGGAGCCTTTACGTTAAAAGCAAAGGTAACGGATCGCTGGAGTGACATAGAGGAGATGAAGGCATATGTAGATGGCAAGCCAATTTCGTTGCCATACCAGACGTCCTCTAGCGAATTAAACCCGGGGGAACACACGTTGACAATTAAAGCAAAAGATGCAGCAGGGAACATGACGACGGTGAAAAAGAAATTCAAGACGGTGCATGAACACCCTGAGCCACCAGAACGTGTAGCAGATAAGACGAAAATGAAATCGTCAAAGCAAACTGTGCTCACCAAGGACCCAACGAATGATAAGCTGGATTATTCCTTTTACCGTGCCTATCAATATACATCGTTGCATCCATCAATGAACATTTTGAAATATGCAGCGGAGACAGAACCGCCAAAGAGCTTTAACGAAAAAGGAGAAATGATTTTTTCTCATCAAGAAAGGAATCGCATTGCATTTGCTGATGGTAAGTCAGTAGAAACGAAGGATTTACATCGTTTTCCCTATCATCGTTTTCAAATCAAGGTTCATCAAGATGTACGTGAAAAGGATGTCGTCGAGGCGATGTGGAAAGGGAGTTCATTGTCAGGGAGAAAGGTGACCATGTATGCCTGGAATCATCAGCAAGAAAAGTGGGATAAAATCACTCATCATTTTGCTAAGGATCAAAAGGAATTTTACCTGAAAGGACTGCTGTCAGTCAGACAGTACATGAAGAATCATACGTTTGATTTGCTTGTACAGGATGAAATCAGCAAAGCGCAAAAGCCATATAAGATGGTTTGGATGTCTGACACACAATATTATGCAAAGAGCTATCCTCATATCTTTAAACAAATGGTCGAGTGGATCAGAGACCAGAGAGAAAAGTTAAACATCCAATATGTGTTCCATACAGGTGACATTGTGGATGATTCAAAAGATAAACAATGGCATCGTGCTGATACGTTTATGCGTGTGTTAGATGAGCATCAAATTCCTTATGGAGTTTTAGCAGGAAATCATGATGTTCGACATAAGGACGGTTTTTATGCGGAATATGGAAAATATTTCGGGGAGAAACGCTTTGCAAATAAACCGTACTATGGTGAATCCTATAAAAACAATCGAGGTCATTATGATCTCATCTCTGCCGGTGGCAATGATTATATGATGGTATACATGGGCTGGGGGATTAAGCAAGATGAAATTGATTGGTTGAACCGTGTGATTTCTGAGCATCCAGACCGTATTGTCATTTTAAATTTCCATGAGTATTTGTTGGTCAGTGGCAACCGCAGTCCGATTGGCGACCTCATCTTCCATCAGGTAGTGAAGCGCCATCCCAATATTGTGGCAGTATTTAGCGGTCACTATCACGGAGCGAGCAGGAAAGTAGATGAGCTTGACGATGACAATGATGGTAAAGTAGACCGGAAAGTATATCAAATACTCGCTGATTATCAGTCAGGACCTGAAGGTGGACAAGGGTTTATGCGATTGATAACAGCCGATCAAGAAAAAAACCAGCTTCATTTTACGACATACTCACCTTACATGAATCAAGAGCATTTCTACGATCCTAAAACGTATGGAGATCAAGATGAATTTTCAATCGATGTGGATTTGACACCAAAAATGAAATCTGTCAAAACCAACTATTTTGAACTCAATGTGTACACAAATGTTTTGATAGGAGAGGCGCGCGGCGTAAAAAGCGGCAAAAAAGCAAGCTTTGAGTGGAAAGGCTTAAAGCCAAATGAAGACTATTATTGGTACACCGTAGCAAAAGATCGTTTTCAAGGAAAAGCGATTTCACCTATATGGAAAATTCATACAAAAGATGATCGTGAAGAAACATTTCTTAGGAAATAAAAACAGTGCTCCTTTGATAAGGGCACTGTTTATCTTTCCATTGTATGAATGAGCTTGTAACGATCTCCTCTATAAACGGAAAGAACATATTCAAACGGAATATCATTCTGAAAATAAGTCGTTCTTGCGATTGAGAGCACGGGATCGCCTGTTGAAATAGACAGCACGTGTGCTTCTTCATTTGAAGCAACATTCGCTTCAAGCTCTTGTTTTGCATGAGCAATTGTAAGGCCTGTTTGAGTCTCTATATATTCATATATAGAGCCAGTTAAATGTTCCCTTGTTAAATCTCCTGCAAATGCTTCAGGGATATAGCTCGTTTCAATCGCCATCGGTTCATCATTTGCGAGGCGTATCCGTTTGAGTTCATATATAGCATCGTCATTTGACAGTTGTAAGACAGGCAACAAGTGATCTGGGCAGACGGTTTTTGTGAAGTCAATCAGCTGGCTTGAAGCTTTAAGACCACGCTGACGCATATCCTCTGTAAAGCTTGTTAAACCTTGAAGCGGCTGTTCAAATTTTCTTCGGCTCACAAAGGTGCCTTTTCCTTTTTGTCGATACAAATATCCTTCGTTCACAAGATTCGATAAGGCTTGTCTGACAGTCATTCGACTTATACCAAAGCGTTCGGCATATTCTCTTTCAGAAGGAATGAGTGTATCAGGTGCTAATGTTCCATTCTCAATCTGTTTTTTCAAATTCTCCATAATCTGATGGTACATCGGAATAGGTGACTGCTTATCAATAAACATGTGAAAATCCTCTCGTGTTTAGCTTTAGCGTAGTGAACCAGCTTCTCGATCAATCAAAATCGTCACATCTTCATGAAGTTTCAGAGCAGATGCTGGGAAGTCTGGATGTATCTCAGTCTGTTCTAAATATTGTATCACTTCCGCTTTTGATTTTCCTGATGCAAGAAGGAGAATCTTTTTACTAGAAAGAATGCTCGCAATGCCCATGGTGATGGCATGTGTAGGCACTTCATCAATAGAAGAAAAGTATCTTGCATTGGCCTGCCGGGTATTTTCATCTAGTTGCACGACATGAGTCTTTGAGTTAAACGGAGTACCGGGCTCGTTAAAACCAATATGTCCATTTTGACCGATTCCAAGAAGTTGAAGGTCGATGCCGCCTATGTTTTGAATGAGCTGATCATATCTTAAGCATTCCTTTTCTAAATCAGGTGTAGCGCCATTTGGAAGGAAATACTGATCCTGTGGAAGATCAATGTGATCAAATAAATGACGTTTCATATAGGTCATATAACTATTTTCATGATCTGGATCAAGCCCTGCATATTCATCTAAATTGACTGTTTTTGTTTGTTTGAAAGACAATTGTTGTGATTGATGAAGGTGAATTAACTCTTGATACGTATCAAGAGGTGTACCGCCCGTTGCCAGGCCGAGTACGGCATCTGGTTTAGAAGCGATTGTGTGCGCGATCAGGGCTGCTGCTTCTTTTCCTAATTGTTCTTTATCTTCAAATTCAATGATGTTCATTAGTGGTTGGCCTCCTTTTTCTCAAAGACGATTTGTCCATGGCAGATCGTCATCATTAGTTCACCAGACTCATCCCAGATCACAAGGTCAGCTTGTTTTCCAACTTCAATCGAACCAAGCTGCTGATCAAGTCCTAGCTGAATGGCTGCATTAGTTGAGGTCATCTTTGCTATCTCTGTCCATTCACAATGTGTGATCTGTTTCATTCGTTTGACGCCATCTTTCATTCGCAGAATTGATCCTGCAAGTGTACCATCTTCCAGTAAAGCTTTTTCGCCGCTGACTGTGACTGTTTGGCCCCCAAACTCATACGTGCCATTTCCAAGTCCTTTTGCGCGCATCGAGTCTGTGATCATCATTAAACGATCACTTCCTTTTGCCAAATACGCCAGCTTGATGGAAAGTGGGTGGGAGTGTATCCCATCCGTAATCAGCTCAGTATGGAGATCCTTGTTTGTAAGAGCAGCTCCTACAGCGTTTGGTTCACGATGCTGAAACGAACTCAGTGCATTATAAAGATGTGTGACATGGCGTGCACCATGCTTTGCTGCTAATTCAATCATGTCATGATGGGCATTCGTATGTCCAATAGAAGGAATAATGTTTTTTTCTTGCAACAAGGAAAGAAAAGCAAAATCAGGGTCTTCCTCAGGTGCGAACGTGACGATTCGAATAAGCTGTTCAGAAGCATCCAGCCATTTTTCAAAAAGAGGGCGATCGGGCTGCTTTATCCATTGAACAGGCTGTGCCCCTGCTTTATCTTTAGAAATAAAAGGACCTTCAAGATGGATACCTAAACATTGTGCCTGAACGCCTGCTTGTTCTTCATTGTATTGTTTCCACTGGGCGACATTTTTAAGTGCTTGCTCTATCTCATGATGGTTTTGAGTGATGGTTGTGGCTAAAAAACTTGTCGTTCCTTCTGATGGTAAGTTGTCAGCGAGTGTATTCATGGCTTCTGATGTCGCATCCATCATATCTGCTCCATATCCGCCATGGATGTGAATATCAATCATTCCGGGAAGTAAATAAAAGTTTTCCCGGGAAATATATACTTTTTCATAATTTCCTGTCGGTGGTGTTGTTGAAATATAGTCAATCTTGCCGCCGCGTAAACCGACAAAACCGTTTGCAATCATTTCGGTCTTTGTCACAATATGAATATTGGAGAGCAATAAAGAGTTGCTCATGATTGTGCCCCCTTTAGTCATTGTCTTTGACTTAGTTTACCCTTTTTAAGTATAGTTGTCTATACCAGTAAATGAACGGAAACAGGATCAGGATAAAATACTGTTTTGGGATCATCATTGAAAGTGATAAAATAGAGCTGTATTTCTGAATCGCCTGTGATAAAAGGAGGAAGAAGCGTGCCGAAAGTTCGTACGAAGGACATAATGGAACAATTTCATCTTGAACTGGTAAGTGGGGAAGAAGGGATTAATCGTCCCATTACAATCAGTGATCTTTCCAGACCAGGTATTGAAATGGCTGGTTATTTTACATATTACCCAAAAGAAAGAGTTCAACTTTTAGGGAAAACAGAGCTTTCTTTTTTTGAACAGCTCCCAGAACGCGAACGAAAGCAGAGAATGATGTCTCTTTGTACTGATATTACCCCTGCAATTATTTTGTCACGAGATCGTGAAGTGCCGAAGGAATTAATTGAAGCTTCAAATGAAAATGGTGTACCTGTGTTACGTTCAAGCCTAAAAACGACAAGACTTTCGAGTCGTTTGACCAACTTTTTAGAAAGCAAGCTTGCACCTACGACCGCGATTCATGGCGTACTCGTTGATGTATATGGTGTAGGTGTATTGTTAATTGGAAAAAGCGGAGTAGGAAAAAGTGAAACAGCCTTAGAATTAGTGAAGAGAGGACACAGGCTGGTCGCAGATGATTGCGTGGAAATCCGTCAAGAGGATCAGGATACGTTAGTCGGAAGCGCACCAGAGCTGATTGAACATCTTTTAGAAATCCGTGGATTAGGCATCATTAATGTGATGACCTTATTTGGAGCTGGGGCTGTCAGAAGCTATAAGAGAATTACGATTGTCATGAACCTTGAGCTTTGGGAACAAGGCAAACAGTACGATCGTTTAGGACTTGAAGAAGAGAAGATGCGAATCATCGATACAGATGTACCGAAGCTGACCATTCCTGTCCGCCCTGGTCGAAACTTAGCGGTTATCATTGAGGTGGCTGCGATGAACTTCAGGTTAAAACGCATGGGACATAATGCGGCGGAACAATTTACAAGTAAACTAGCCGATGTCATTGAAGACAATGGCCAAGATGAATAGGAGTTGTCTATATGAACGAAGCGATTCAGCCAATTGATCCGATTGCTTTTCAGCTCGGACCTCTTTCGGTTCATTGGTATGGTGTGATCATTGGGGTCGGAGCTTTACTAGGACTCTGGCTCGCACTGAGAGAATGTGAGAAAAGAGGAATCAATAAAGATACGTTTATTGATTTAATCTTATTTGCCATTCCAATAGCGATTATTTGTGCACGAATTTATTATGTATCCTTCGAATGGGATTACTATCAGCAGCACCCAAATGAAATCATTAAGATTTGGCATGGCGGAATTGCCATTCATGGCGGGCTGATAGGTGCTGTGCTGACAGCGATCGTATTTGCAAAAGTGAAAAAGGTGTCCTTCTGGAAAATAGCCGATGTAGCAGCACCTAGTATTTTACTAGCGCAGGCCATTGGACGCTGGGGGAACTTTATTAATCAGGAAGCGCATGGTGAGGCTGTTTCAAGAGCCTTTTTAGAGAATTTGCATTTGCCTGAGTTTATCATTAATCAAATGTATATTGATGGGACGTATTATCACCCAACGTTCTTATACGAATCATTATGGAATCTTGCCGGTGTTGTGATCTTGATTTTATTACGTAGAACATCGATGCGCAGAGGCGAAATCTTCTTGTCTTATTTAATTTGGTATTCAATCGGTCGTTTCTTTATAGAAGGTATGAGAACGGACAGTTTGATGCTGACAGAACATCTTCGAATCGCTCAAATGATTTCGATTGCCATTTTTGTAGTGGCTGTTCTGCTGATGATCTTTAGAAGAATAAAAGGGTACGCATCGATTCCGTATAAAGAGAACAACTCATCGAATTAAAGCAGGGGGGATCAGAAGAGATGGGGGATACATGGAAAAACGGCTTAAAAGTAGGGCTATCGACAACTTGGACACTTGGAAAAGTCATCTTTCCAGTTACCATTCTCGTCAGTATCTTGCAGCATACGCCTGTTATGGATTGGATCATTCGATTCATACGGCCATTTATGGGGTTGTTTGGTCTTTCAGGAGAAGCGGCCATTCCACTTGTATTAGGAAATGTGCTGAATTTGTATGCGGGCATAGCTGCCATTTTGACACTAGATCTTCCTGTGAAGGAAGTGTTTATTTTGGCCGTGATGCTGTCCTTTTGCCATAACCTGATCATCGAATCGACTGTGGCAGCAAAGGTTGGACTGAGAGTGTCTGTCATTTTGCTTGTCAGAATCAGTCTTGCTGTTATTTCGGCTATTGTCATTCATCTCGTTTGGCAGGGAGGCCAGGAGCCGGCACAATATGGACTGCTGACAACAGCTCAGACGGCTGATGTGCCTTCCAGCTGGTACATGATCGTCCTTCTCGCTTTACAAAAAGCCGTACTCGGTGTGCTCCAGCTCGCCTGTATCGTCATCCCTCTCATGATCATCATTCAATTCATGAGAGATTTAGGATGGCTCCATACGCTGTCTAAGTGGCTGTCTCCATTTACGAGAATGCTTGGAATAAAAGAAAATACGTCGATGACGATGGTCGCTGGGTTAACCATTGGTCTGGCATACGGAGCTGGCGTGATGATGAAGGCAGTGGAAGAGGACGGCGTGAGTAAAAAAGATTTAACCCTTGCTTTCATTTTCCTTGTTGCCTGCCATGCAGTGGTCGAAGACACGCTGATATTTATTCCACTTGGGATTCCTGTGTGGCCGCTTCTTGTCATCCGCCTGATATCTGCTATTTTATTAACAGCTGCCATTAGCTATATTTGGCGAAAGCGTGAGCTCGCAGCTGTTAGAAAGGAAGCCATATGAACGAATCAACTATTAACACCGTGCTGTTTGATTTAGATGGCACATTAATCAATACGAATGAATTAATTATTGCTTCATTTCAACATACGCTTGATCATTATTACCCTGGTCAGTACAGCCGTGAAGAGATCCTCCATTTCATTGGTCCGTCATTATTTGATACATTCTCTGCGATGGACCCTGATCTAACGAATGACATGATTCAGATGTACCGTACGTTTAATCATGAACAGCATGATCTGCTCGTGACTGAATATGAGACTGTTATAGATACATTGAAAGTCTTGCAGGATCGAGGATTTAAGCTTGGAATTGTCACAACAAAGATACGTGACACAGTGTTAATGGGATTGAAGCTGACCGGTTTAGAGCCATTCTTTGAGGTGATTGTGACGCTCGATGATGTCCAAAATGAAAAGCCGCATCCGGAGCCTGTCCAGCTGGCATTATCCAAGCTTGGCAGTGATCCACATGAAGCGGTGATGGTTGGCGATAATTATCACGATATTTTGTCTGGTCAAGCGGCGGGGACAAAAACAGCAGGTGTTGCTTGGTCAATTAAGGGAGAAGAGGCCCTTTTAAAGCATCGCCCTGATTTTATGCTAAAGAAAATGAGTGATCTCCTGGCGATTGTTGGAGCTGATTGAGTTGAGAAAAACAGATCGTTATCCTGTAAAAGGGGTCAATTCGTTACGACAAGTCTATCGGACGGTCCCCTTTTTCAAAGTGGTGAAAAACTTTATTTTCATTCAAATCGCACGGTACACGCCTTTTATGGGAATGAAAAATTGGATATACCGAACCTTTCTTCGTATGAAGGTCGGCGAAGATACAGCGTTTGCCTTAATGGTCATGGTGGATCTCATGTTTCCTGAGAAAATCACGGTCGGTCGAAATTCGGTGATTGGCTATAACACAACCATTTTGACCCATGAGTATTTGATTAAAGAATACAGACTTGGTGAAGTCTATATTGGGGATGAAGTCTTAATTGGAGCCAATTCCACCATTTTACCTGGTGTGACCATTGGGGATGGGGCGATCGTGTCGGCTGGTACACTTGTTCATAAGGATGTTCCAGCAGGCTCATTTGTTGGAGGTAATCCAATGCGCATGATTTATACGAAAGAAGAAATGAAAGCACGTCAATCTACGTCTGCTGAGTAGCTCGGCAGACTTTTTTGTTGACAATATGTTATGGTGTAACTATAATGATTACAACAGAGGTGAGAAAACATGAAAATCAGCAGCAGATTTACTGTCGCTGTCCATATTCTGGCCTTGCTATCACTTGAAAAAGGATCATTACAGACATCGGAGGATATCGCGGGAAGTGTGAATACAAACCCAGTGGTCATCCGCCGTATTATGAGTAAATTAAAAAAAGCAGGCCTAATCTCAACGAGTCTTGGCAAAGGCGGTTCTCAGCTGAACCGCAGTGAAGACGATATCACGCTGCTTGATGTGTATAAAGCGGTTGAAGTGGTGGATGAGGGAGAATTGTTTCAAATCCATGAAAGCCCAAATCCTGACTGTCCGATCGGTGCAAATATCCAGGCTGTGCTTGAGTTAATCTTGTGCCGCGCTCAAAGTGCGATGGAGCAAGTGCTTGCTGAGATCAAATTAAGTGAACTAACGCAGGTGTTAATCAAAAAAATTGGATGATCTATTCAATTTTTTTTACCTCTGTTGTAACTGAATTGGTTACATCTTTGTTTATCAAATAAAATCATTTTACAGGAGGAATTCATATGAAAATCGGTATTATTGGCGCTACAGGTAAAGCAGGACAGGAAATTGTAAAAGAGGCTCAATCAAGAGGACATGAGGTAACAGCCATCGTTCGAGATGCGAAAAAAGTGACAGATTCATCCGTAGCTGTTATTGAGAAGGATGTGTTTCATTTACAAGCAGAAGACATCAAAGGCTTTGATGTTATCGTCAATGCATTTGGCGCACCTGCTGGACAAGAGCACCTTCACGTAGAGGCAGGGAAAAAGCTGATTGATATTTTGAAAGAGGTATCCGATACGCGTTTAATCGTTGTGGGCGGAGCGGGCAGTCTTTTTGTTGATGAAGCCAAAACAACAAGACTTGTTGATACACCAGAATTTCCAAAGGAGTATGTGCCTACTGCTTCACAGCAAGGTGAAAACCTAAAAGACCTTCAACAAACCGAAGGCTTAAAATGGACTTTCCTCAGCCCTGCTGCATTCTTTGATCCAGCTGGCAAACGCACAGGTTCTTATGTGAAAGGGAAAGACCAACTGATTGTCAATTCTAAAGGTGACAGCTATGTGAGCTATGCCGACTACGCCATTGCGCTTGTCGATGAAATTGAGCAGGCTGCCCATGTTGGAGAACGTTTTACCGTTGTATCTGAAGCAGAATAAGTGATTCGTTGCCGCTAAAAACGATGAGTGAGGAGTTTAACGTATGAATGATCAAGAATTGTCTCTCATTTATGTATGGGATGCGTATTGTGGCTGGTGTTATGGGTTTTCCAACAGTATCCGTACTTTGCATGAGAACCATCCTGAAATGTCACTGACGCTCGTATCTGGCGGCTTATTTGTAGGAGAAAGAAGTCTTCCAATAAAGGAATATCCACATATATCAGAAGCAAATCAACGGATCAGTCAGCTAACTGGCGTTGAGTTTGGTGAACGTTATCAGAAGCTGCTAGCAAACGGGACATTTCTCTTAGACTCTGAGGCTGCAGCCATTGGGTTTTCAGCATTAAGATCCGTTGCTCCAGATCGTGCATTGTACTTGGCAGCATCGATGCAAAAGGCTTTTTATCAAGACGGAAAAAGCCTGAGCGATGATGAAACGTATCAGGAGATTGCTCTGGCACATTATCTTGATCCTAATGCCGTCATTGAACGAATGAAAACAAAAGAAGTCTTCAATGATGCGTATGCCGACTTTGCGAAGGTTCATCAACTTCAAGTGAATGGATACCCTACCCTTTTATTAAAAAAAGGGGATGAATACTTCAGTGTAGGCGGAGGAGCGATGACAGCTGAAAAGCTTGAGGAGCGCCTGAAGGAAATCATAGAAGCATCATCATGAAAAAAACCATCCTCTATTCGGATAGAGGATGGTTTTTCATGTTTTCAAAGAGAAATTGTTCTAGGCTTTAATGATAATCGCCTGCCTGCCCATCTGTTCCCAAGAATCTTCAAACTGATCGCGATCGACTTTTTGATTCTTTTCTCCGTATGGGTTATTTAAGTAGACATGCTCCTTGTCATAGCCTGTGATGACCACGCTATGCATATTAAAGCTTACATCTATTTTGCCATTTGGTGTATTCCATGTTTCGATGTTATCTATTTTGTCAAAGGTGGATGTGGTAATCACCCAAACAGGATACCCTTTTTCAAGTGATTGATAGATGGCCTTTTTGACAGGTTTTCCGCTTAAGTCGACGACTTGAGCGCCCGCATGTTTTTTCGCAAGCTGATAAATAGGTTCATGGTATACACCAAGACCTGGTCCATTCTCCATATCGCCTACAAACCCGTCATGTGGGTCTCCTTTTAAGCCATTTTCATAATTGAGTGGAACACGTTTAATTTCATTTGCCAATGTGTCTTTCGTCACTTGCTCGTAGCCGCTGTAATGAAGAAGCATCGCTAAGCTTGTGACTTCGCATCCATTATAAAGCTTTGGGGCATCCATTTGATTGTAGAGGATGACGTCCATGGCTTTTTTGCTTCCTTTTAAGGAAGAATAGGTGGTATCTGTTTTTTTCGTTGATCGTGTTTCTTCAGCTGCGAGTGCCGTATCGTTTTCTTTTTCTTTGGCTGCTTCGTGTGGTGAAGCAGTCTTCTTGACTTGGTCGATTTGTGTCACGTATATAAATCCGAAATAAACAAGGCATGCGCACAACAAAGTTAAGATTAATGTCTGGATGAACTTCACTGTAATCTCCTGTGTTATTCAATATTTTTATGTATTATAGCACGTTCTTTCACCCAACATGCAGAAAAGAGACAGGTGTCACTTGAATGTAATAATTCCACAAATTTTTCGTGAAAATAGAGAGAAAATAAAAATGATTGATTTAATCACTTTATTTTGTTAGCATGTTATCATATTAGCGAACTAAAGGATTCGGAATTTTTTGTTTTAATGTGTTGGAGGTGCAGAAGAACATGTTTATGTTTGAGAAACCATATGGTATGCGGGATTCATTACCAGGATTGTATGAGACGAAGAAAAAAGTGAGACATTCCTTAACAGAGGTCATGAATGGTTGGGGTTACCGGTTGATGGAAACACCAACGCTTGAATTTTACGATACAGTCGGTGTTCAATCGGCGATTACAGATACACAGCTCTTTAAGCTGTTAGATCAGAACGGGCAAACCCTTGTACTCAGACCTGATATGACGGGACCTATTGCTAGAGTGGCAGCATCAAAGCTTCATGAACAGGCGTATCCACTTCGCGTTGGGTATGCGGCCAATGTGTTCCGGGCACAGGAAAGAGAAGGCGGGAGGCCATCAGAATTTGAGCAGGTCGGAATTGAGTTAATTGGAGACGGTTCGATTAGTGCAGATGCTGAAGTGATCGCGCTTGTCGTATTCGCATTAAAAAATGCTGGGCTCAAGTCCTTCAAAATCGCGATTGGGCATGTCGCTTTAGCAGAGACGTTATTTGTAGATGTACTGGGAAATACAGAGCGTGCAAACGTTCTTCGCCGATTCTTATATGAAAAGAATTATGTAGGATACCGTCAGCATGTGAAGCAATTGCCACTCTCCTCCATCGATAAAACGAGGCTGTTACAGCTTTTAGAGTTAAGAGGCGGCCAGGAAGTCACAGAGCGGGCAGAGGACATCGTCGTTTCACAAGAAGGAAAAGAGGTGCTTACGCAGTTAAAGTCGCTTTGGGAGACACTTGAAGATTACGGCTGTACAGAATATATCCGTCTAGATTTAAGCATGGTGAGTCATATGAGCTACTACACGGGTATTTTGTTTGAAGTATTTGCAGATCATGTTGGGTCAGTCATCGGAAGTGGCGGCAGATATGACCACTTGCTTGCTCATTTTGATGCACCTGCACCAGCTACAGGATTCGGACTTCGATTAGATCGTCTGCTTGAAGCGCTTGATGCAAAAGAAATCAATGAACCGCAGGAGGCAGTGATTTTTAGTAAAGAACAAAGACTGGAAGCTTTTGCTTTTGCAGAAAAGGAGCGGTCAAAAGGGAAAAAGATCGTGCTGCAAGACTTAGCAGGGATTGAAAATATTGACGCGATGACCAAGGCATTTGAGCAGGTGACTTATTTTATCGGCGCTAGAAAGGGAGAGCAAAATGGGTAAAGTGTTGACGATGGCGATGCCGAAGGGCCGAATATTTGAAGAAGCCGCAGGGCTGTTAAGGCAGGCAGGATATCAACTGCCAGAGGAATTCGAGGATTCAAGAAAGTTAATCATCGATGTACCGGAAGAAAACCTCCGCTTTATTTTAGCGAAGCCAATGGATGTGACGACTTATGTAGAGCACGGTGTAGCAGATGTTGGCATTGCAGGAAAGGATGTCATGCTCGAAGAAGCTCGTGATGTGTACGAGGTGCTTGATTTAAACATCAGTAAATGCCATTTAGCGGTTGCCGGATTGCCGGGAGCTAGCTGGGGCGGTGTCGCACCGCGTGTGGCAACAAAGTACCCAAATGTTGCATCTTCCTATTTTAGAGAGCAAGGGGAGCAGGTGGAGATCATTAAGCTGAATGGTTCCATTGAATTAGCACCGCTCATCGGACTCGCCGATCGTATTGTAGACATTGTCTCTACAGGTCAAACACTCAAGGAAAACGGACTTGTTGAAACGGAGCATATTTGTGATATTACATCACGGTTTATTGTCAATCCTGTGAGCTATCGGATGAAGGATGTAGTGATCGATGAAATGGCGCAGCGCCTTGCAAGAATCATTGAAGGGGAGGAAACATCATGAACATCACCTACATACAAGAAGGTGAGACAGAGACACTCTCGCTCAAACGGACTTTAGATACAGGCACGGAAGAGCAGCGTCTGGCTGTTCAGCGGATTATACAAGAAGTGAGGCTAAATGGTGATCAAGCGGTACAGTCTTTTACAAAGCAATTTGATGGGGTGCTGCTTGAAGATCCGCTTGTCACAGATGAGGAAATGACAAAAGCCTCCGAACGTTTGGACCCAGCCATGATTCAGGTGATCCAAACGGCTATCCGTCATATTCGCACATACCATGAGCGTCAGCTGACATCCTCTTGGTTTTATCACCAGCAGGATGGCTCGATGCTCGGACAAAAGGTGACACCACTTGATGCAGTTGGTGTGTATGTCCCCGGCGGAACAGCTGCTTATCCATCATCTGTTTTAATGAATGTGATTCCGGCGCTTGTCGCTGGTGTTAAGCGAATTGTCCTTGTGACACCCCCAGGGAAAGACGGCTACCTCTCTGACGCTGTACTCGTTGCTGCGAAGGAGCTCGGTATTACAGAGATGTATAAAATGGGCGGTGCACAGGCGATTGCGGCACTTGCCTATGGAACAGAAAGCATCCAGCCTGTTGATAAAATCACAGGTCCAGGCAACATCTATGTCGCACTGGCAAAGCGGGAAGTATTTGGTCAGGTAGACATTGATATGATTGCCGGTCCAAGTGAAATTGCGGTTCTAGCAGACGACACGGCCATAGCACATGAGGTGGCGGCCGATTTACTTTCTCAGGCAGAGCATGATGCGCTGGCATCTAGTATTTTGGTGACCCCGTCTAAGACACTTGCTGAAAATGTGCGAGCTGAGGTGCAAGCGCAACTGGACACCTTGCCAAGAAAATCAATCGCTGCACAATCCATACAACATCATGGCCGTATATACGTGACAGATTCCATGGATCGTGCAGTAGACGTCGTCAATCAGTTAGCGCCAGAGCATTTAGAGGTGCTGACAGCATATCCAGAATCATTTCTTGGTCAAATCAAGCATGCAGGGGCGATTTTTTTAGGGCGTTATAGCCCTGAGCCGGTGGGAGATTATTTTGCAGGACCGAATCACGTGCTGCCAACCAACGGAACAGCTAGATTTTCTAGCCCGCTTGGTGTGACCGATTTTCAAAAGAAAACGAGCATTATTTCATATAGTCAAGAAGCCTTTGAGACACACAGGGATAGCATTGCGGCTTTTGCCAGGTTAGAAGGGCTCGAAGCACATGCAAGGTCGATTGAATCGAGAAAGCGGGGGGAATCGTCATGAGACAGGCGGAAACAGCGAGACAAACAAATGAAACGAATATTTCATTATCGTTAGAGATTGATGGGGAAGGAAAAGCGGATATTCAAACAGATGTCCCTTTTATGACACACATGCTCGATCTATTTACGAAGCATGGACACTTTAATTTGACCGTTGATGCGAAAGGAGATACAGATGTTGATGATCACCACACAACAGAAGATATCGGCATCGTGCTTGGGCAAATGTTTAAGGAAGCGTTAGGTGATAAAAAGGGGATTAAGCGGTACGGGTCCAGCTTTGTTCCAATGGATGAAACGCTTGCCCAGGTCGTGGTCGACTTAAGTAATCGTCCTCATTTGGAAATGAGAGCGGCCTTTCCAAGTCAAAAGGTCGGTACCTTTGATACAGAGCTCGTACATGAGTTTCTTTGGAAGTTTGCGTTAGAAGCTCGTATAAACCTTCATGTAATTGTTCACTATGGAAGCAATACGCACCATATAATTGAAGCTATTTTTAAAGCGATGGCACGTGCTTTGGATGAAGCAACAACCATTGATCCACGTGTGAAAGGGATTCCTTCGACAAAGGGGATGCTCTAATGATCGGAGTCATTGATTACGGAATGGGAAATTTGTTCAGCGTATCAAAAGCACTGGAACGAGCAGGTGCCCGTTATATTGTCTCCGCTGATGTGGAGGAGCTCAAAAAGGCAGATGCTTATATTTTGCCTGGGGTCGGTTCGTTTCGTGATGCGATGCAGCTGTTAAAACAGACAGGGCTTGAGGCGTTTATCCACCAAGTAGTGCAGGAAGGAAAGCTGCTATTTGGCATTTGTCTTGGGATGCAGCTGTTATTTGAAGAAAGCGAAGAGGCGGGACGTACGAAAGGTTTGGGGCTGCTAAAAGGGCGTGTCGTTCTTTTAAAGGATCGTGACCAGGATGGGCAAAGGCTGAAGGTGCCTCATATGGGGTGGAATGAGCTCACATTTCATCAGCCCTCCCCATTGTTTGACGGGGTATCCGAAGGATTTGCGTACTTTGTTCACTCTTATTATGTGAGGGATATGAATCCAGAAGAGCAATTAGCAAGCGCAGACTATGGCGTTCAAGTACCAGCAGTTGTCGGCAAGGGAAATGTGCTAGGCGCACAGTTTCACCCTGAAAAAAGCAGTACAACGGGCATGGCGCTCCTCAAACAATTTATTCAATTAGCAAACGAACCAAACGAACAGAGGGTGAACAAATGAGTGAATTTACATTGTATCCAGCGATTGATATGAGAAATGGCAAATGTGTACGGCTCGTGCAAGGAGATTATGATCAAGAAACCATTTATGGAGATTCGCCGCTCGATATGGCGACGCGATTTGCAAATGAAGGAGCAAAGTGGATTCATCTCGTTGATCTAGATGGTGCGAAAGCGGGGAATCGCGTCAATCATGAGCATGTGCTGGCGATTGCTTCATCCTTAGATGTAAATGTACAAATTGGTGGCGGCATTCGGACAGAAGAAGACGTTGCCTTTTATATAAACAATGGTGTAGCTAGAGTCATCCTTGGCAGCTCGGCTGTTTCTAACCCTGCCTTTGTGAAAAAAATGCTTGCGCAATATGGGGAGAAAATAGCGATTGGCATCGATGCGCGAAATGGCTTTGTATCGACTGAGGGGTGGCTTGAAACGTCGAAAGTGAAGGCGGAGGATCTCTGTAAAGAATTGACAAAGGAAGGCGCGGAGGTCTTTATTTTCACAGATATTCAAATGGACGGCATGCTGGCTGGTCCCAATGTGGAAAGTACAGTTCGCTTAGCAGAAGCTACTGGCAAACAAGTTATTGCCTCAGGCGGTATCAGTTCGGTAGCCGATCTCCAAAAGCTGTCAGCACAAAAACAGTCAGGCGTTTCTGGTGCGATCATTGGAAAGGCACTTTATACGGAGCGGTTTACTTTAGCTGAAGCAATTGAAGGGCTTGACCGCGTATGATGACAAAACGAATCATCCCATGTCTCGATGTGAAGGAAGGTCGTGTGGTCAAAGGGGTGCAATTTCTCGGCTTAAAGGATGCTGGTGATCCGGTAGAATTAGCGCAGATATATGATGAGGAAGGGGCGGATGAACTCGTCTTTCTTGATATTTCTGCCTCTCATGAAGGCCGGAAAACGATGGTGGATGTGGTCAAGCAAGTGGCGTCCACTCTTGCCATCCCTTTTACGGTAGGCGGGGGAATTAACCACCTTGAAGACATGAAGCGCATATTAAGAGCGGGTGCAGACAAAGTATCTGTAAATACAGCGGCAGTTTTAAGACCAGAACTCATTTCAGAAGGCGCCGATTTTTTTGGTTCCCAGTGCATCGTCGTCGCAATAGATGCAAAGTACGATGAAGAGAAAAAAGCGTACATGGTTTATACACACGGAGGGCGTCGTCAAACGGATATAGAGGTTAGCGATTGGGCAAAAGAAGCCGTGCTGAGGGGGGCAGGAGAGATTTTGCTGACAAGTATGGATGCCGACGGTGAGAAAAAGGGCTTTGATCATCAATTAACAAAGCTTGTGTCAGAAGCTGTCACCGTACCTGTCATTGCTTCAGGAGGCGCTGGCAATGCTCAGCATATGCTGGAGGCATTTACAAAAGGAGAAGCGGATGCAGCTTTAGCAGCTTCCATTTTTCATTATAAAGAGACTTCAATTCAAGAGGTAAAGACATACTTGAGAGAACACGGGGTGAAGGTCAGATGAAACAGGCAAACGAATTATCCTTTCATGAGGCAGGCCTGATACCTGCGATTGTACAGGATGCTCAAAGTAAGGAAGTATTGACATTGGCGTATATGAATCAAGAATCCTATGAAAAAACACTAGAAACAGGAGAAACATGGTTTTACAGCCGATCAAGAAACGAGCTTTGGCACAAAGGCGCCACATCTGGACATACTCAGCGAGTCACATCCATTCGATATGACTGTGACAAGGATGCTCTGCTTATTCTTGTCTCACCAAGTGGACCAGCGTGTCACACTGGCAGCTATAGCTGCTTTTCGGAAGAAGGCGTGAAGCGTCAAACGGAAGAGCAGGATCGTTTTGCCATTTTAAATGAACTTGAACAGGTGATTGCGAAACGTCAGGCAGAAATGCCAGAAGGCGCTTATACAACCTATCTATTTGAAAAAGGGGTCGATAAAATCCTGAAAAAGGTAGGGGAAGAAGCGTCAGAGGTCATCATTGCCGCAAAAAACCGGGATCAAGAAGAATTGAAATGGGAAACAGCCGATCTTCTGTATCACCTGCTTGTGTTATTACGTGAACAGCAATTGCCGCTTGATGATGTATTAAAAGTATTAAAAAAACGTCATCAAGGCGAGTAAAAAGCCGGGGGCACCTCTGGCTTTTTACTTTTGAGTGAAAAACAAATCCTTCCTTTTCTTTTGTTCTATGTGACGACTCTTGAAGTATGTTATACTACACACGGTACACTGTTCGAAATGGAGGGTATCAGTGAGTAAATACACTTCTCAAAATAATCACACACAAGTCGTCCAGCTATTCCAAGATGGGCATTACTTTTTTCATAAAGGTCTAAAAGCTTATAGAGAAAGAAATCTATCTAAAGCGAGTAAGCTAATACAGCGGGCTATCGTACTTGAGCCTGAAAATGTAGAAATGCTGTCACAGCTTGCTATTATTTATACTGAAATGGGTCATTTCCAACAATCAAATGAACTGCTTGATTTCATCCTTGAACATATTGATGAAAATATGTCTGAGTGTCACTATTTTAAAGCCAATAATTATGCGAATCTAGGACTCTTTCAAGAGGCATATAAGTCAGCGACTGCCTATGCTTCATTAGAAGAGAACGGGGAATTTGCAGATGAAAATGATGACCTTCTCGACTTGCTCGATATGAGTGACGAAGAGGACGAAGATTTTCCTTACGATCAGGATGACCTGATTGTGAAGCAGGATCAAGCAAATCACTTGCTGGAAAGCGGCAGGCTTGATGAAGCCATTGAGATGCTGGAACAGATGATTGTTGAGTATCCAGAATTTTGGTCAGCGTACAATAATCTCGCATTGGCCTATTTTTATTCTGGTCGAATCCATCAGGCGAAAGAAATGCTGAACCGGGTTTTAGATGAAAATCCGGGTAATCTGCATGCCCTTTGCAACCAGCTTGTCTTCTATCATTATGAAAAAGAAGAAGAAAAGGTCAATACGTTAGCAAAGCAATTAACGCACGTGTATCCAATATTAAGTGAACAGCGTTATAAGCTTGGCGCAACATTTGCCCTAGTTGGAGAATTTGAATGGGCCTTTAAATGGCTTTATTCTTTGTACAAAACAGGCTTTCAGGGAGATAGTACATTTTTATACTGGCTCGCAAGCGCAGCTTATTATACAGGTCACAAAACGCTTGCACAGACGGTTTGGGATAAGATGGTCGAAGAAGATATCGATGCAGATGAAATTAAGCCGTGGCAGGATAAACCTGAGGAGACTGAGCCAATGGTCTCCATTGAGGAGCGGCTGACGGCGTACTATGTAAGCAAACAAAAAGGGGAACGTGACGTTCTTCAATCTGTCCTTGATGCACGCGCAGCGAAAACCGCTTTTGAACAGCAATTCATTGAACTGCTCTTATACGAAGATGAAATGGAAGAACGGTCTTTTTCAGAAGATGCGGTTTTTGCAAAACAGGCGGCATCCAGCTTGGAAGAAGCTGTTCAGCCTGACAGCCATATGCCTTATTTTTGGTTATTCCATATTATTCAGCAGGCACGTGCTTCTGGCGTAGATAAGAAAAATGCGCCTGCATGGGCAGCAGCATCTTATTATTTATGGATGCAGGAGCAAGAAGAATCTATTAGCAAAAAAGAGATTGCAGCCTCTTTTCAAATCAGTGTTCAAACACTGTCTAAATATGAACAAGTCATTTGTACATTAATTGATTGAATAGGTAAATAGATTTAGAAGATTGCAGCATGGCCGAAAAGGTCATGCTTTTTTCTTGGATAAAAAGGTGGGATTTGCAAGGATTTGGCGAAGTATGACAATCACGACATGTTTTTGAAACATAAATGTAATAAAAATATTAGCTCATTTTGTCGATGTCTCATGTATAATGAAAATCGTGGATTAAAACAAAGACATATATTTAGATATTTTACTATACATAATGAAACACCTAGTGATAGAAACAATCTGGTCAACATCTGACTGATCAATCAGGAAGAAAGACATAGATAGCACAGATTGGTCGCAGAGAATTTGCTGCTTTCTCATGTCGCTTGGAAATTGTCAAAGGAGGAACTATTCGTGAAAAAGTTTATTACTTTCGGTTTAGCTTCGGTCATCGGAGCGAGCAGTTTATTTATCCCATTTACTCATGAAGCAAACGCACAGAACTTTGAACAAAAGAAACAAGAGCTGGACAGCAAGCAATCTGAGGTCAACAAAAACCTTCAAAAGAAAAAAGATGAGCTTTCAAAGCTTGAAGCAAAACAAGAGGCACTTGCACTAAAGCTAAAAGAAATTGACGAGAAAGCTTTAAAAACAAGTGATCAAATCGAAGAAAAACAAAAAGAAAATGAACAAACGAAAAAAGAAATCAATGCACTCAAAAAAGACATTGCTGATACTGAAAAACGTATTGAAGATCGAAACAAATTCTTGAAAAAGCGTGTACGTGCGCTTCAAGAAAGCGGCGGTTCTACGAAATACATAGATGTATTACTAGGAGCGAAAAGCTTTAGCGATTTCATCAGCCGTGCAGGTGCAGTATCTACACTCATCAACGCAGACAGCGAAATCATTAAAGAGCAAGAAAAAGACAAAGCTGAGCTTCAAAAGTCTGAAAACGAATTAAACACAAAGCTTGAAGATGTTCAAAAGACACTTACAAAGCTTGAAACACTTCAAACAGACTTGAATAAACAGCTTGATGAAAAAGACAAGCTATTCAAGCAAGTGAAAAAGCAAAAGGGAAGTGCTTCTTCTCAAATCAGCGAGTTAAACAGTGAGGCTAACAGCATTGCATCTGAAAAAGACGCAACAATCGCTGCTCAAAAACAAGCTGAAAAAGAAGCAAGAGAAGCAGCTCAAAAAGCTAAAGAAGAAAAAGTACAAAGACAACAGCAGCGTCAAGCTAGTGTTCAAGCAGAAGACAACAGCTCAACGAACGACAGCAGCCCGTCTTCAAATAACAGTAACAGTGGATCTTCAAATAACAACGATAATAACAACAACAGCAGTTCACCAAGCAAGAAGCCATCTACTGGCGGTGGATCACCTGTCAGCAGTAACGTAGGCGGAATCGAAGGTGCGATCAGCACAGGTTCTACCATTGTTGGACAATCTCCATATAAATGGGCTGGCGGCAGATCTCAAGCTGATATTGACGCACGTCGTTTTGACTGTTCTTCATTCGTTCGCTGGGCATTTGCATCAGCAGGCATCAACCTTGGACCAGTTGGCGGTACAACAACAGATACGCTTGTAGGTAAAGGAAGAGCTGTAAGTGCATCTGACATGAAACGCGGAGACCTTGTGTTCTTTGATACGTATAAAGTAAATGGACACGTTGGTATTTACTTAGGAAATGGTACATTCTTGAACGATAACAGCTCTCGCGGTGTTTCAGTCGACTCTATGAGCAATGTTTACTGGAAAAAAGCATTCAATGGTGTTGTAAGAAGAGTCGTTGAATAAATCATTACTTACTATATAACCGTAAACAGGCTTCCTTAAACAGCAGTTTAAGGAAGCTTTTTCTTTTTTTGAAGATATGAGCAAATGATTCGCTTATTATCCACAGATTTAATAGGATATGGGTAAGGAATAAAACTAAGAGTGGGATGGATGCTTTCTGTCATGAATGGAAGCATCACCCAAGGGCATTCTAATAAGAAATGCTAGCAGTAATTGAAGAGGGAGTGACAGTTGTGTCAGAAGAAAAAATCTACGATACGATCATCATTGGAGCGGGACCTGCCGGAATGACAGCCGCTGTTTATACATCACGTGGAAATCTTTCAACATTGATGATTGAAAGAGGGATTCCAGGCGGTCAAATGGCTAATACGGAAGATGTCGAGAACTATCCTGGCTTTGAAAGCATTTTAGGGCCAGAACTTTCAAATAAAATGTTTGACCATGCGAAGAAATTCGGTGCTGAGTATGCATATGGCGATATCAAAGAAATCGTAGACGGTGAAGAGTACAAAATCGTCAAAGCCGGTTCGAAAGAATACAAAGGACGCTCTGTCATTATTGCAGCAGGTGCGGAATACAAAAAAATCGGTGCACCAGGTGAAAAAGAACTTGGCGGCCGAGGCGTCTCTTACTGTGCAGTATGTGACGGTGCTTTCTTTAAAAACAAAGAGCTCGTCGTCATTGGTGGAGGAGACTCTGCGGTAGAAGAGGGTGTGTACCTCACACGCTTTGCGTCAAAAGTAACGATCGTTCATAGACGCGATAAGCTTCGTGCACAAAGCATTTTACAAGCACGTGCTTTTGATAATGAAAAAATCGACTTCATGTGGAACAAAACCGTTAAACAAATTAATGAAGAAAACGGTAAAGTCGGCAGTGTGACTTTGATTGATACGGTGACTGGTGAAGAAGAAGACTTTAAAACAGATGGCGCCTTTATCTATATCGGAATGCTGCCACTGTCTAAACCATTTGAAAATCTCGGCATTACAAATAAAGAAGGCTACATCGAAACAAACGAAAGAATGGAAACGAGAGTGGAAGGCATTTTCGCCGCTGGTGACATTCGTGAAAAAACACTCCGTCAAATTGTGACAGCAACAGGTGACGGAAGTATTGCCGCACAAAGCGCACAGCATTATGTAGAAGAGCTTGCTGAAAAGCTCAAAGCAACGAAATAAAAGGCTGTCGTAAATCCTTAATATAGCGTCATGGGCTTTTAACTGGAATGTAACACGGGTGAAACAATTTTCCGTTATGATAAAACTAGTAATTGACCCCCTTTTATAAGGAATACATGTTTGGCACGGATGAGAATCCGTGTCCTTTTTTTTGCTTAAAATCAGAAATTCATGAGATGTTCACAAATGACGCATGGAGAACCATTAGTTGCTGTAAAATAAAGAGTAGAAAAATTGCCCGCCACTTCTTTCAGACGAAATTCGGTCTGATTTCGGTGAAGAAGGGGCATGTTCATTGTGGGAGTCAGGATGAACCTGTATAATAAGTTAAAGACATAAAAGAGTAGGTGACAGCTGATGCAACGAGTAACCAATTGTGTGCTGCATCACGAAGATCAAGTTCTCTTGCTGCAAAAGCCAAGACGGGGCTGGTGGGTAGCGCCGGGCGGAAAAATGGAAAGCGGAGAATCGGTCAAGGATTCAGTCGTTCGAGAGTATAGAGAAGAAACAGGAATTTATATTTTAAATCCACAGTTAAAAGGTGTTTTTACCTTTATCATAAAAGAAGGCGATCAAATCGTTCAAGAGTGGATGATGTTCACCTTTATGGCAGATTCATTTACTGGAAAAAACGTGACAGAGTCAGAGGAAGGCATTTTAAAGTGGCATGAAGTAAAGGATGTGCCGCATTTACCGATGGCACCAGGAGATTCCCATATTCTTGATTTCATGCTAAAGGGAAAAGGACTTCTTCACGGTACTTTTACGTATACACCTGATTTTGAATTGATTGCTTATCGGTTAGACCCTCAAGGAGACTAATACATGAACCGTTTTTATAAAGAAGGAGAGGAAGCAGGCATGAATACGCACAAACAAGGAGATATTCAGCTTGTGATTATTACAGGAATGTCAGGTGCGGGGAAAACCGTTGCCATTCAAAGCTTTGAAGATTTAGGTTACTTCTGTGTAGATAACTTGCCGCCATCACTTTTACCAAAGTTCCTAGAACTCATGAAGGATTCTAATTCGAAGATGAGCAAGGTCGCCCTTGTGATGGATTTACGCGGACGAGAATTCTTTGACAGCTTAGTTGCAGCCTTAGATGAAATGAGTGATCTTGGCTGGATCACACCAAGAATATTATTTCTAGATGCAAACGATAAGGTGCTTGTCTCAAGATACAAAGAAACGAGACGTTCGCATCCTCTTGCGACAACAGGTTTGCCGCTCGAAGGAATCGCAATGGAACGCGATCTGTTAGAAGAGTTAAAAGGCCGGGCTCAAATGATTTTTGATACATCGGATTTAAAACCAAAACAGCTTCGAGAAAAAATTGTCGCGCACTTTGCCACGACTCAAGGGCAGGTGTTTACAGTGAATGTGATGTCCTTCGGTTTTAAATACGGTCTGCCGATTGATGCTGATCTTGTATTTGATGTGAGATTTCTGCCGAATCCTTACTATATTGAGAGCATGCGTCCACAGACTGGAAACGATGAAGAAGTGCGTTCCTATGTAATGAAATGGAGCGAGACACAAAAATTCACAGAGAAATTAATTGACCTTCTCAGCTTTATGCTTCCGTCCTATAAACGAGAAGGAAAAAGCCAGCTTGTGATCGCTATTGGCTGTACAGGCGGACAGCACCGATCAGTGACGCTAGCGAACTACTTATCGGAGTATTTTAAAAATGACTACTACACTCATGTCACTCACCGGGACATTGAAAAGAGAAGCAGAAAATAGATGACGACACTTCCAAAGGTGGTCATTCTTGGCGGGGGCACTGGCTTATCTGTTTTGCTCAGAGGGCTAAAAACAAAGCCAGTGGATATTACCGCTATTGTAACGGTTGCTGATGACGGAGGCAGCTCAGGCAGACTGCGGCATGATTTGAATATTCCGCCTCCAGGCGATATTCGAAATGTCCTTGCAGCTCTCTCTGATGTTGAACCACTTGTAGAAGACTTATTTCAGCACCGTTTTAACAAAGGGAATGACTTAACAGGCCACTCACTTGGCAACCTCATTCTTGCGGCCATGACAAATATAACCGGTGATTTTTTTCATGCCGTCACAGAAATGAGCAAGGTCTTAAATGTAAGAGGAAAAGTCTTACCAGCAGCGAATTCAAGTGTTGTTCTACATGCTGAATTAGAAAATGGGCAAGTGGTAACAGGAGAATCAAAAATCCCAACCTACGGTGAGCGAATTAAACGCGTGTTCCTCACACCCAATACGATTGAGCCGCTCCCAGAATCGATTCAAGTCATTCGTGAAGCCGATTTGATCGTCATTGGACCTGGCAGCTTATATACAAGTATCTTGCCAAACTTACTTGTACCGCATATTGGCGAAGAAGTGATTCGTTCGAAGGCGAAAAAAGTGTATATTTGCAATGTCATGACGCAGCCAGGGGAAACGCTTTCCTACAGTGCAGCTGATCATGTGCAGGCATTAAACGATCATATGGTTCGTCCATTTATTGATACCATTTTTGTGAACAATAAAGAAATTCCAGAAGAGATCAAAGCAAAATATGCAGAAGAACAGGCACAGCCTGTACAGTTCGACACAGATGTACTCAAGGCAATGGGACTGGAAGTCATCCCTGGGGAAATCATTACATACGACCAGCATGTGATTCGTCACGACACGCTGAAAGTAGCCGCGCTGCTTGTCGACCTGCTGCATAAGAAAAAATAGGAATGGGGGTGGCAAGGATGTCATTTGCATCCGAAACAAAAAAAGAGCTGACTAATCTGGACGTGAAGGACTGCTGCACAAAAGCAGAGCTTTCTGCCCTCATCCGTATGAACGGTTCATTATCTTTCTCTAATCGAAAATTAATTCTAGATATACAGACAGAGAACGCAGCCATCGCAAGACGGATTTATACGCTGCTAAAAAAGAAATATGATGTCACAGTCGAGCTGCTCGTTCGTAAGAAAATGAGATTAAAAAAGAATAATGTGTATATTGTCAGACTGGTAGAACGAGCGAAAACCATTTTAGAGGATTTGAAAATATTAGGTGAGCATTTTGTATTTGAGCGCAATATTTCAGAAGAGCTTGTAAAGAAAAGGTGCTGTAAGCGCTCCTATATGAGAGGTGCTTTTTTAGCAGGCGGTTCTGTGAATAATCCAGAAACGTCTTCCTATCACCTTGAGATTTTTTCACTATATAAAGAACACAATGATGCCCTTTGTGAGCTGATGAACCAATTTCATCTCAACAGTAAAACACTTGAGCGTAAAAAAGGCTACATCACATATATGAAAGAAGCCGAAAAAATTACCGAATTTTTAAGTGTTGTAGGTGCGCATAATTCACTTCTTCGCTTCGAAGACGTTCGGATCGTCCGTGATATGCGGAATTCCGTGAACCGGCTCGTCAATTGTGAAACAGCAAACTTGAATAAAACGATTGGTGCATCGCTGCGTCAGGTCGAGAACATCCAATTCATTGATGAAAAAATTGGACTTGATGCTCTGCCAGATAAGCTGCGTGAAATTGCAAAACTGCGAGTCGACTATCAAGAGGTCACGCTAAAGGAACTGGGAGAAATGGTGGAAAGTGGCAAGATTAGCAAATCAGGCATTAATCACCGCTTAAGAAAGCTAGATCAAATTGCAGAACAATTACGAAACGGACAAGCTGTTACACTCAAATAGGAGAATGAAAAAGGGAGGCAGATCATATGGTGGAAAAAACGGTCACCATCCAGTTGAAAACAGGCTTGCAGGCACGTCCCGCTGCTTTGTTCGTACAGGAAGCGAATCGTTTTGGAGCTGAAATCTTTCTAGAGAAGGACGGAAAAAGAGTCAATGCGAAGAGCATTATGGGTCTCATGAGCCTTGCGATCAGCTCTGGGGTCACTGTTAAACTGATAGCAGATGGTGCGGATGAACAAGAAGCCATTGATGCGTTAACGGATTTTATCAATCAAGAAAACTGAGTCTCTTCACAGACTCAGTTTTTTTAGAAGGGAATGAACATGATGCAATCAGCATTTTTACAGAAGATCGGATACGAAGGCCAGTCCATCACCTTTGATGACCTGCCTGTATTATTAAAAAAGATGGCCTACACCTTTCCATTTGAAAATAGATCTGTGCTGAACAAACAATCCTATGCCTTGAATCAAGAAGGATTGAAAGAGCATCTTCTTGAAGGAGGCAGAGGAGGTCTTTGTTACGATCTCAATCCTCTTTTATATTATGTGTTAAAAGAGGCAGGACTCGCTGTACAGCTCGTTCAAGGGACCGTGTATAACAAGGAAGCGGGCATATGGGCAATTGATGGTACGCACGTAGCCATGACGTTGAATCATCAAAACGAACGGTATCTTATTGATGCGGGTTTTGGTGTGAATTTACCTCTCCAGCCTGTACCCTTTACTGAAGAATGGGTGGAAGGAGCGTCTATTCGGTTTCGAGTCAAAGAAGAAGAAACTGAAAAAGGTACGCATCTTCTCCAATTAGATAGAGGAGAAGGCGCTGAAACAGGCTATGCATTTACATTGGAAGAGGTGAGTGAGCCTACATTGGTCCAAATGAGAGAGGAGATTTATGAAAATGAAGCCTCTCCTTTTAACAAAAGACCACTTGCTTCAAAGCTCACACCAACAGGACGTGTAATCGTCACCGAGGATCATGTCACTATACATGAACATGAAGAAGTGTCGAAAAAACCGCTGTCTCTGCCTTTTGAGGAATACGTGAAAACCCTGCTGCCATAAGTGGCATCAAAAAAACAGCCCTGCGTCAAATGGGGCTGTTTTTTGATTGATTATCGAATCCGTGTGAATGTCGCGTAATGGTCTGTTGTTTTGTAAATGAGCCAGTCACTTGAATACACGAGGCGGTCAGCATTGCGGAAGCCTGAGACGTAGTTGATATCTGCCTCACGCCATGTGCGGCCGCTTGCTGAAGGGAGACGTCCCTCCCGGTTAGAGAAAACATCTCCACCGATGCTTTTGCCTGGGGCAACCTCTGCTAGATTTCCCTTCGATGCCACCCATCCAAGAGCACTTGCTTGTGATTTTGTGATGTAGTTATCAGGCAGTCGTTTGTAGCGAATCAAATAATCTGCTACACCATCAAACGTATTAATGACGGCAAGGGTATGAACATCTGATGTCAGTTGAATAGAAGCTGTTTTATTTGTGGCGGTCGGTGTAAGTGGTGTTTCGGCATTGGCTTGCTGCGGAATAAAACCAGAAAACAGAATAGCAGCGATCAGAGCAAACATAGTAAAAACCGAACTGATTTTTTTCATCTTCATCCTCCTATTAAGGAAATCGGAAGCTGTCCTCTTGATGCTTGTCTACCTCATATTATAGCACCCGAATATGAAGGAAATGTAAAGAAACAGGATCTTTGCTAAAATGAGGCTTTTCTCCTGATATTCTTCTGATGAAATAAATAAAAAGACGCAGCTCTGAATCCTGCGTCTTTTCCGATTAAGATGAAGCAAGCTCCTTCACAATATCTACAGGGGCTTTGCCATCAATTCCATGAATCACATTATGAATGGCTCGTTTCAGCATAAGATCCCGCGTTGTTTCAGTAGCGGAACCGATGTGGGGAACAAGGGTGACATTGTTCATTTCTTTGAAAGGATGATTCTCCTGAAGCGGTTCCTGTTCAAACACATCAAGACCTGCGCCTTTGATCCATCCCTCTTGAAGCGCTTGAATGAGGCTTTTTTCGTCCACTGTTTTCCCGCGGGAGATGTTTACAAATAAAGCCGTTTGCTTCATTAACTTCAATTCTCGTTCGCCAATCATATGATACGTTTCATCGGTCAGCGGTGTAATCAACACAATGATATCAGCTTGCTTTAGTAGGTCATCAAGTGTGCAATATAAAGCGCCATATGCTGATTCAGCCTTTTCATTCCGGCTGCGGTTATGATACAGGACATTCATATCAAAACCATGTGCAGCTCGTTTGGCGACTTGCTCTCCGATTCGTCCCATGCCAATAATGCCAAGCGTTTGATGATGGACATCGATGCCAAAGATATCTTCTTCCTGTACAAATTTCGTCCATTTCCCCTCACGGATAAAACGATCAAGCTCGGCAATTCTTCGCGCAGAGGAAAGAATGAGTGAAAATGCAAGGTCAGCCACAGTATGATCGAGTGTATGAGGCGTGTGCGTTCCGATTATGCCTCTTTGCCTCATCACTTCTATATCGAAGTTGTCATAGCCAACAGAGTTATTGCTCACGACCTTGAGTTTTGGTGCGTGATCTAATAGCTCTTGATCGATTTTCGTCCCAGACGTTAAAAGACCATCAGCATGCTGCAATTTTTGAAACAAAATATCTTTTGGAATGGGGTCTTTGGATTGCCACACCTCGTATGTACAATGTTCCTTTAGTATTTCCTCAAATGAGGCAGGTAATGGTTTGGCGACAAAAATATGTGGTGTCACAGTCAACTCGCTCCTTTCACATGGTCATCTTGCTCCTTTTATTATAAAGCAACCATTTCGTCTGAACACGTTTGAAGGTTATCTGCTCAATATTTAATATACTAAAATAACGGAAAAGAGAGACATTTTCTTAGTGAAAAAGATTATTTATATGCCATCTGATGCATTTATTACTTAGATGGAAATCAGCTAATGGGAGATGTGACATATGAAGAAGCCGGTTTTTCTGAGAGATTATCTGACAAACTGGAAAATAGATCGAGATTTTTTGATAGAAAAATGATTATATTTGAAACATATTAAACGGGAAGGTCGTTTTCTACTAAACCATTTCATCGTCTTTTGGCGAGCAGAGAACGATAGATTGAAAGGAAGACCGCGTCCCCCTTGCGATGAAGCGTAAATGAGAGAAAATGATCACATTTCTTCTCATCGTTTTCTCATTTTTTTCTTTATTTTCTATCATTTTTCATCTTTAAGCTTGAGAACACACGAAAGAAAAGGAGGACAGGCAGGAGCTTACGTGACTTAATAAGATGGGAGTTGGCAAAATGGGATCAAAATTAGAACAGATTCTTCAGCACAATTCAAAATTCGTACAAGAGAGACATTATGAGCCTTACAAAGTGGGGAAATTTCCTGAAAAGAAACTCGTCATATTAACTTGTATGGATACACGTCTTTTGGAATTATTGCCGCAATCCATGGGGCTGCGCAACGGTGATGCGAAGATCATTAAAAATGCGGGCGCCATCGTAACACATCCTTTTGGCAGTGTGATGCGGAGTATTCTGCTAGCAATCTATGAACTAAAGGCAGAAGAGGTATGCATTGTAGGACATCATGAATGCGGAATGGCAGGTCTTGCGGCAGATCCTTTACTTGAAAAGGCGAAAGCGCGTGGCATTGAAGAGAAATGTTTGAGCATTGTGAAAAACTCAGGAGTTGATTTAAAGGGATGGCTGACAGGCTTTGATTCGGTTGAAGAGAGCGTGTCCCAAAGTGTGAAATTGGTCAAAGAGCATCCACTTATGCCAAGTGATGTGGCTGTTCATGGACTTGTCATTCATCCAGCAACGGGAAAGCTGGATGTCGTTGTGAAAGATAATCAGATTGACGCACAGTATACCTAAATCATCTACACATACTTGAAGGAGGCCAACACATACCATGCGTTTTTATGGAAGATTTGAAGGATATGATTCATCAAAATTTAGACGTGATTTAATCGCTGGGCTTGTCGTGGGCGTTGTGGCAATTCCTTTAGGCATGGCTTTTGCCATTGCATCTGGTGTCGGACCAGAATATGGATTATACACAGTCATCGTTGCCGGCATTTTGATTTCATTGTTTGGTGGTTCAAAGTATCAGATCGGCGGGCCGACTGGGGCGTTTGTTCCAATTTTATTTGGTATCGTCAGCCAATACGGTATCGAAAACTTACTCATTGCCGGTTTTATGGCAGGGTGTATGCTTGTATTATTCGGGATATTCAAACTAGGGAAGCTCATGAAATTTATTCCTCGTCCGGTTATCATCGGCTTTACTGCTGGCATTGCTGTCATTATTTTTTCAGGGCAGATTGCCAACTTCCTCGGATTAAAGGGTGTTGAAAAGCATGAAAGCTTTTTCCTCAATATGAGAGAAATTGTGGTCCATCTCGGTACCGCAAACAGTCTTGCCATCATCACAGCTGTTATTGGGCTTATTGTGATTTTGGCGGCACAAAAATACATTCCCAAAATACCTGGTGCTCTATTAGGTCTATTGGCTTCAACGTTTCTAGCTGTTCTCTTTTTCCAAGGACAAGTTGAAACGATCGGCTCGGCATATGGGGAAATTCCTCGTCAGCTGCCAAGCTTTGCTTTTCCTGAATTAACGATTGAAAAAATGATCTACCTCCTCCCTCCAGCGATTGTCATTGCGCTTTTAGGTGGCGTGGAATCAATTTTATCGGCAATGGTCGCAGACAATATGAAAGGCTCAAAGCATGACAGCAATAAGGAGCTTGTTGGGCAAGGAATTGCCAATATGGCGGCACCGCTGTTCGGAGGAATTCCGGCGACTGGGGCGATTGCCCGTACGGCAACAAACATCAAAAATGGCGGAGCAAGCCCGATTTCTGGTGTTGTGCATGGCGTCGTCGTGCTGCTCATCTTAATGCTATTTGCGCCATATGCGTCGATGATTCCACTTGCTGCGATGGCACCCATTTTAATGTTTGTTGCTTGGAATATGAGTGAGAGAAAAGAGTTTATCAATATTGTAAAAGTGAAAAATGCGGATTCCCTTGTACTTGTTGTGACCTTCCTGCTGACGGTCATCGGTGATTTGATTATTGGCGTCACCGCAGGGCTCATTTTAGCCTTTATTGCTTTCATCAAAAAAATGAGCCAGACGACCAGCATTCATCCAAACGTTGCGGTTCCCCAGATGGAAACAGCAGCAGCTTTAGAAAAACAGACAGACCAGCAAGGCATTAGTATGTACGCCATTGAAGGGCCGCTGTTTTTCGGAACAACAGATTCACTCGAAAATTCGATTCTGGACCATGTTCAGACAAAGCCAAAAACGCTCATTCTGCTCATGAATAAAGTCAATTATATGGACACATCAGCAGAAGCGGTGCTGATGAATATCTCCAACCGGTTAAAGCATCATAATGGTAAGCTGATGATTGTCGGACTTCAATCACAGCCGAAAGAGCTTTTGCGTCGAACAGGTCTTTTCCATCATATTGGAAAACAGCATTTTTTTGAACGAACAGATGATATCTCACCACAGCAGCTATAAAGGTGGAAAAAAGCACGTGACGATGTGGTCACGTGCTTTTCAGTTCTGAAAAACGCTTTGTGAGTTTCTGTTGATGAGAGGAGAAGATCTCTTCTACTGTGACATCATAGAGATCGGTTAAAATAAGTAGATTCGCTAACACATCTCCCATTTCTTCAACGAGTTCTTTCTTCAACTCAGATGATTTTTGTTTTTGCTCGTCAGGCCGGTCACGTCCGATCTCGATGGCTCTAACAGCGCGAGCGAGTTCTCCTGTTTCTTCCATCAGGAACCCTAACCGGATAAACGGTCCGTATTCTGTCCAATTTCTCTTTTTGTAAAAATCCTTGATCCATTTCTCCATCTCATTTGTTTGCATTCTCTTTATACAGCTCCTTATATGGTGTGCACCTTTTGATTTTACACTATATATAGACGAAGCGGTTGTTTTTAAAAAAACAATTATAGTAGAATGAGTGGGTGAAGAAATCATAGAGAGAGATGGAGCTGTTTTGATGAAAACGATTTGTGTGTTTGCTGGTTCGAATCCAGGCGTGAAGGACGTCTACAAAGAAAAGGCTGTAGAGCTGGGGACTTATATGGCAGAGCATGACATCCGTCTTGTATACGGCGGTTCACGAATTGGATTGATGGGTGCCATTGCAGATGAGGTTTTAAGAAATGGCGGACAAGTCATTGGAGTTATGCCTAAGGGGCTTTTTAGAGGAGAAGTTGTGCATCAAGAGCTGACAGAATTAATCGAGGTAACAGGAATGCATGAACGAAAAGCGAAAATGAGTGAGCTGGCTGATGGATTTATTGCGATGCCAGGCGGCTTTGGTACATATGAAGAATTATTTGAGGTGCTATGCTGGGCACAAATCGGCATTCACCAAAAGCCAATCGGCTTGTATCAAGTGAATGACTATTTCAATCCGCTCATTGACATGGTGAAGTTTAGTGTACAGGAAGGTTTCTCGAATGAATCACACCTCCAATTGTTACATGCCTCCAGCGAACCGGAGGAATTAATCACGCAGATGGCTTCTTATCAAACACCATCTCTTCAGCAGAAATGGACGGAGCTGTCTTAAAGCGTATTTCAACCACAACAAACCGTCTGTTCGAGGAGCAGACGGTTTGTTTTGTCATATTATTTTTGTTCTTCTGCATTACGGGTCAAGACTTTGTCAATGAGTCCGTATTGAAGTGCTTCTTCCGCTGTTTTGAAGTTGTCACGATCTGTATCGCGCTCAATCACTTCGATTGGCTGACCAGTACGTTCAGCAAGTACTTGGTTCAGTTTATCGCGTAAAGAAAGGATTCGTTTTGCCGCAATTTCAATTTCTGTTGCTTGACCTTGGGCACCACCTAGTGGTTGGTGAATCATGACTTCACTGTTTGGAAGAGCATAACGCTTACCTTTTTCACCAGCAGCAAGCAGGAACGCACCCATAGATGCAGCCATACCAATACAAATGGTTGATACCTTTGGTTTAATAAATTGCATCGTATCGTAAATGGCCATACCAGCTGTGATTGAACCGCCAGGGCTGTTAATGTAGATAGAAATATCTTTTTCTGGATCTTCAGCTTCTAAGAAAAGCAGCTGTGACACGATGGAGTTGGCAACATTGTCATCGATCGCAGAACCAAGCATGATAATACGGTCTTTTAAAAGACGAGAATAAATGTCGTAAGCTCTTTCCCCACGATTTGTTTGCTCAATGACTGTAGGTATTAAATTCATAATGTTCCTCCTTCACCTTTTAGGTAAGTATGTAATTCAATGATACATTTTTGGTCAATAAAGGTCAAACAAAACGCAATCAAAAAATTCGACAGCCACATGTTATTTTTCCCAAAAATTATTTTTCTTAAACCATGGAAAAGGTTTAAAAAAATATGGTAAAACTTTGGCTATGCAGTGACCATGCTTCTCCTAGGATGGTTGACATTGTTCATTTGGCCATTTATTGATGGGATCATTTGTCTTGTCAAAACAGTGGATGAAGTAAATGAAAATATGGAACGAAAAATTATTGCATCTGTTAAAAGCGCATAAGTCGACATGTCTGCATCTTTTCGGTGCAGGCTTCTTCTTTGAAGTCATCAGAATATCATTGCTTTCTTGCAGCATTTCCCTTATAATTTGATATGCTGACGTTCAAAAACATATCGTGCGCTCGTAGCTCAGTTGGATAGAGCGGTGGTTTCCGGTACCACGTCTGCCGGGGGTTCGAATCCCTCCGAGCGCGTACTTGGCCTTGTTCACGATTGATAAAGGTCCAATTTAAACCCTCTCCTTTGGAGAGGGTTTTTTCGTTTTACTATATGTATCATTCACTTTTAAAACTGTTCATTTAATGGTTGTCTAATTATGCTATAATTAATAATTATTCTCAATTAAAGGTGGTTTCGCAAGTGAAAAAAATGATATGGTTGATCAGTTTGATGGCATTATTGTTAGTGGCATGCGGGCAGAAAGAGAATAAAGAGCAAGCAGCAAGTACACGTACATATACAACTGAAACGGGTGAAAAGATCACCATTCCTGCCAAGCCAAAGCGAGTTGTTGTTTTAACGGCGCAGCTTGGAAGTTTCCAAAAGCTTGGTGTGACACCAGTTGGGATGACGGATGTTTATCCTAAATCATCCTTTTTAGATGAAACAGGTGTGAAGCGGGTGCCTATCGAAAATGTGGAGGCGATTGCAAAGCTGAAGCCTGATTTGATTATTGCTTATTCTCAAAACGCACAGGTTGAAAAATATAAAAAGATTGCCAAAACGATCACATTCACGACAAGTGAACACAGCTTCAAAGAGATGCATATTGAAATCGGAAAGATTCTTGGAAAAGAAGCGTTAGCAAAAAAACAAATAAAAGAACTGGATGAGCAGTTAAAGAAAGACGGAGAAGAAGTCAAAGCAAAAATAAGTGATGACAAGACGTTCTCCATTATGGATGTCCAGCCAAAGCAAGTATACTTATTTGGTACTGATTTTGGCCGCGGCGGGGAAGTTATCTATCAAGGCTATGGATTCAGCCTGCCTGCAAAAGCAGAAAAGGCACTTCCAAAGGAAGGCTATCTTGGCATTTCGTTAGAAGAGATGAACCAGTATACAGGTGACTATTTACTTGTCCCCACAAAGGATGGAAAAGCGCCAAACCTAGATATCACGGGCAGCGGTGTATGGAAAAAGAATCGAGCGGTGAACCAGGGACATGTTCTTTATTATTCAATCAATGAATTTATCTATGCAGATCCGATCTCAATTGAAAAACAGTCTGCTGCGTTTAAACAAATGCTGCTCAAAAAATAATAGAAAAAGGACAAAGCACTTAACTTGGGGCTTTGTCTTTTTTCTTCTAGTCATCTCTTAAAATACTGGTCATAAGACTCATTTCTTCCCTTTACAGGCGTATTTGTTGAGCCCGCTGGCTGTATATGATTAACATGGAAGAGAATTGACAATGAGGAGGGATTTCTTGTGGCGAAGATTTTATTGATTACATTTCCCGCTGAAGGGCATGTGAATCCTATGTTAGGGATCATCAAAGCTTGGGCGGATCGTGGAGATGAAGTGCATGCGGTCACAACTGTACATTATGAGGAACGAATCAAACGCTTAGGCGCTCACGTACATAAACATCCAGACTATATTCGGACATTACACGTGGATGAAGGAAATCTCGATTCCATGCAGCCATTCTTTCATGCCATGTTGCAAACATCATTTGATATTTTAGAGGTGGTGGAAACACTTTCTCAGCAGCATTCATTTGATTTTGTCTATTTTGATATGTTTGGGGCAGGGGAGCTTGTTCGAGATTATTTACAAATTCCAGGAATCGGTTCAAACCCATCTTTTGTGCTGCAAGAGGCGCATTTTGATACACCGCTATACAGAAAGGATGAGAAAGCCGATCATCTGTTAGAAAGCATACAAGAGCGTTTTGGCGTTCAGCCAACGCGTTTGATGCAATTCATGAAAAATCGCGGAGAACTGAATATCGTGTATACAAGTGAATATTTTCAGCCGTCTGTCGATGCAGTGAACGACTCATTTGTTTTCATTGGACCGAGCTTTCTAAAAAGGGCAGATCAGCATGATTTCCCGCTGGAAGCACTTGAGCAAGAAAAAGTCGTCTTTATTTCGATGGGCACCGTTCTTGGGGATACAGAAGCATTTTTTAATATGTGTATTGATGCATTTGCCGACTTTGATGGAAAAGTGGTGCTCGCAACAGGTGAAAAAGTGGATCGGTCTCTCTTGAAAGAAGCACCTTCTCATTTTCTGATCGAGCCTTATGTGCCACAGCTTGAAGTACTTGAGCTGACAGATGTGTTTGTGACGCATGGCGGAATGAACAGTGTCAATGAAGGCATTCATTATCACGTTCCGATGGTTGTCATTCCGGTCGACAAAGATCAGCCGATGGTCGCACAAAGACTGACCGAGCTATCTGCTGCCCGTGCACTTGATAAAGACCAACTGACAGCAAAGCAGCTAAGAGAAACCGTGGAATCTGTTCTGGGAAGTAACACATACCGTGCTGGAATCGAAAAAATTGAAGAAAGCTTCCAAACAGCAGGCGGAACAGATAAAGCATTGCGGACGATTGATCAATGGATGCAGACGAAACAGACTCAATCATGAGTCTGTCAGCGTGTAGGCAAACCCTCGTATTTGGTGTCTGACGTGCATGAAAGTGGAATTGCTCTGCTTTGGTACCAGTCCTTCCAAGACTTCAAAGGTTTTCTATTACGCTGAAATGAATGGACTCACCTGTGCCATTTCAGCTTGACAAAAAATAACCAATCTTTTATTGTAAACGTAACAAACGACGGAAGGGTGACCCAATGCAATGAAGTACTAATCCTATGACCTGTAAGCAAAATGAAAAAACGAAGGCAGTGAGCAAACGATTGGTTTGCCATGTTTGCTGCGTTTTCATTTTTTAGCTTCGGAATAGGATGGTACAGCTTGGGAATCAAAGAATGAGGAGATTGATACGGGGATGTGTGTGTTCAAATAGGAACGGCACGTCATCCGAGATTGATCCGCTTATTTTTGTACACCATTTTGCCTCCTATTCTGAGAATGGGAGGCTTTTTCATGTCTCCTGATACGAAAGGAGTGGGTTGGATGTTAGTAAAAGCCAATCAGTTAAAGGTGTTTCGAAAAGATCGATTGTTATTTGATATTGAGGAACTTACCATCCATCAAAGTGACCGCATTGGACTTGTCGGGGCAAATGGCAGCGGGAAAACGACGTTATTGCATGTGCTCGCGGGACAAGAGACACCAGACAGTGGCACGTTTGCTGCCACAACGACCTGCACACTGCTTCCTCAGCTAAAACAAGCGGATGGCATACAGAGTGGTGGTGAGATGACCCAGGCTTATATTGAAAGCGCGTTAAACCGTCCTTCTGCCCTTTTATTAGCAGATGAACCAACGACTCATTTAGATACAGAGCACATTGAGTGGCTGGAAGAGAAGCTTCACAATTATCAAGGAGCCCTCATTGTCGTTTCACATGATCGTGCTTTTTTAGATGCGGTATGTACGGAGATTTGGGAGCTGGATCATGGACGGCTCAATCAATACAAAGGCAACTACACGCAATTTGCACATCAAAAAGAGCTGGCGCATCGTCAGCAGGTGGAAGTGTACGAAGCTTATACCCAAAAGAAAAAACAGTTAGAGCATGCGCTAGAAAAGAAAAAGAAAAAAGCCGACAAAGCTACAAAGCCATCCCAAAAGCTGAAATCCTCAGGGCCAAAAATTGCAAAGCCCTACTATGCAAATAAGCAAAAAAAGCTGCAAAAAACAGCCAAATCGATTGAAACAAGGATGGAGAAATTAGAAAAGGTTGAGAAAGTAAAAGACATTCAGCCCATTCAAATGACGCAGCATACAATGAAGGAAGTAGCGAGCCGTACCATTTTGCGAGTGAAAAATGTAGATGGCAAGGCGGGCGATCAATTGCTTTGGAAACAGGCGAATGTGGAAGTGAGAGGCGGGGACAAGGTCGCCATCATTGGCAATAATGGGAGCGGGAAAACGACATTTCTCCGAATGCTGGTAAATGGACATCTCGGAGTTTCTCGCTCAGAAGCTGTCAAGATCGGCTATTTTCGTCAAGATCTTTCAGGATTAAAGGTAGATGAATCGATTTTACAAAATGCGCTGAAAGAGGCAGTTCAAGATGAGACAGTGGTACGAACGGTTTTAGCGAGACTTGGATTTCGAGGAGATGACGTGCATAAACCTGTTGGGGTATTAAGCGGGGGAGAACGGGTGAAGACTATGCTGGCGTCCCTGCTTGTCAGCGATGCCAATGTTCTCATGCTGGATGAACCGACGAACTTTCTAGATCTGGCGGCAGTTGAAGCGCTTGAAGGTCTATTGAAGGATTACCCGGGTACTGTTGTGTTCGTTTCCCATGATCGTAGACTGATTGAGAAGGTGGCGACTCGCATTTTCCATGTTCATGAAAAGCGTATTGAAGCATTTGATGGCACATATGAAGCGTATAAACAAAAAGGCGACAAACCAGCTGTTACCCAAAGAGAAGAGGAGCTTCTGTTAATTGATTTACAGCTGTCTGAAGTGCTCAGCCGGTTAAGTATTGAGCCATCTCAGGAGCTGGAGGAGACATTTCAAGTATTATTGAAACAAAAGAAATCTTTGGAGTCATAAAGAAAACCCCTGTGTTTATTGCACAGGGGCTTGTTCAAGTCGTTCTTTTTTTAATTGATCAAGTTCACTGACTGTGACGAGCTGATAGCCTTGTTTGGTGAGTTCATGAATGATCTTCACTGCTGCTTGAGCTGAGCTGTCATAAATATCGTGCATCAACACCGTTCTCCCATCTGCTGCATGTGAAAGAACGTGGTTTGTGATCTGCTGGCTGTTGCGAATTTTCCAATCCTCAGGATCAACATCCCATAAAGAGACCTTCATCCCAACTGCTTGATTGATGTCTTGATTTGTCCCACCATATGGCGGTCTAAAGTGCGTAGGTGTATACCCGCTCGCTTTCTCAATCAGCTTCTGAGTGTCCTTCACTTGTTTCACCGCCTCCTTTAAAGGCAGTCTTGTTAATAAAGGATGACTGTAAGAATGGTTTCCGATTTCATTTCCGCCTTTTAGAATATCGGCAAGCATATTAGGATAATACTGCACCCTGCTGCCTAATACGAAAAAGGTCGCATGTCCTTTATTTTCCTTCAGTGCTTCTAAAATTTTTGAGGTGGTCGCTGGATTCGGACCATCATCAAATGTGAGGGCGATGGCTTTTTTATTTGGATCAAGCTTTGATTTTTGCGGCAGCTTGACGGCTTTTCTTTTCGGATTTGGTTCTTTCATTTCATTTTGATTTTTGGTTTTATTCATATATTCTGGCTTCATTATATCTTTCAGCAGCGTCTTTTTAATCGCAAGTGTTTGGGGACCAAGATCTTCGCCGGCTACTTGAGATGCTGGGAAATAAAATTCTACATATTTCTCTTTCAAGGCAAATTGACTGAAGTTTTGAGCAGTAGGGGCTGTTCCTTTCTGAAGGAGCGTCTGATCCTTAGATAAGGTTTTGTCCTTTTGAAGCTCCGAATATGTAATGTAGGATAATTTCTTCAAAAAGTTGGTTTTAGGTAGAAATAAATCTTTTGTGTCAAGAAAGGTTTTTTTCTGAAAATCATAGTTGATCGTGAGATGATTGGTGATCCCATTTTGCTGACCTGTATAGGTATAAGTCGTAAAGCGAATAGCAGCCGACTGCTTCGCATAATGCACCATATCATAATCAATATTCAGTTCAAAGCGTTTGTTTTCATCGACGTCCTTGGCTTCACTAAACGTCTTTTTGAAATGCTCTAAAGCTGAATTGGCGTAGCTTTGAATCTTGTCATCTAGCTCTTTTTGATGAAAAAGAGGATAGTTGACTGCATATCTCATAAATTTCCCGTCATTTACGAGAGTGACGATTTCGACGTTTTTATAGTTCGTATCCTGCTTTACATTTTTCTTCTCGGTACCACTTGCTTGTTGATTCTGAAAGAAAGCAACGACTCCAATGACGATCGCAAGTGCAAATAGGCCGATACTCCATTTTCCCTTTAATGACACAACGTTCAAATCTCCTCTCAAGACGGGTCATTCTTTATCAGTTTGACATCTGTTTGTAATATTTTTATAACATTTGACTTACTTTTGTCATTTTAGAGGATATTCAGGCGGAATGTCAACTATTTTCCTATTAAACTATGAGAAAAAATGATAGGTCATTTCAAACGAGCAAAGACTGTCATCTGCATACCTTCATTAATTAAAAAATAAGGTGTACATTGATTTTTGAGAGGCAGGCAGATATAATTTTGATGATTATGATTCTCATTTTCAAACAGACTTTTAATGAAGAAAAGGATGACACCGATTTTGCAGGATAAGCGAACACCTCAACAAAAACGATCATCATATATTCTGTTCTTTTTGATATTTTTTCTCGCCGTCCTTAGTTTGGCGGCTGCCATGTTTTTGGCTGTGTCATATGGTGCCAAAACATTGTCTCTGCAAACGGTTTGGACAGCTGTATTTGACTATCAGTCAGATGTCACAGAGCAGCAGATCATCCATGAATTAAGACTTCCTCGTGTTTTAGGAGCAGCTCTTGTTGGAGCGGCATTTGCCGTAGCGGGTGCGCTCATGCAGGGGATTACAAGAAACCCGCTGGCCGATGCGGGGATTTTAGGCATCAATGGCGGTGCGATGTTCGTGGTCGCTCTTTGTTTTGCTTTTTTCCCAGGAATCCCTTATTCGGCACTTATGTTGTTTTCCTTTATTGGTGCAGTGCTCAGTACGCTGCTGATCTTTGCGATTGGTGCGGCTGGTGGCGTTTTGACACCACTGCGCTTAACAGTAGCAGGAGCCGTTGTGGCTGCATTGCTTCATGCACTTAGCTCTGGAATCGCGATTTATTTTGACTTAAGTCAGGACCTTGCGTTTTGGTATGCAGGCGGAGTGGCAGGTGTGAAATGGCCGCAGCTGACAATTCTTGCCCCGGTCATTCTCGTAGTGATCGTATGGGCGATGCTATTAGGACGGTCACTGTCGCTACTGTCGCTTGGTGAAGATGTAGCGGCAAATTTAGGGGTGAAAACGCGACAAGTGCGAATACTAGGAATGGTAGCTGCTGTATTATTAGCAGGGGTTTCTGTATCAGCAGTCGGCTCCATTGGGTTTGTCGGTCTTGTCATCCCACATATCGCACGAAAGCTGGTTGGTGTAAACTATCGTTTCGTCATTCCGATGTCAGCGATATTAGGCGCGGTACTGCTTGTCTTTGCTGACCTTGCCAGCCGCACCGTTAATCCGCCGCGAGAGCTTGCCATTGGCGTGATGGTGGCACTTGTCGGTGTTCCTTTCTTCTTGTATATTGCCAGAAAAGAAGGGAGGAACCTGTCATGAGAGAGAAACAGCGGGCTCTTGTTGTGACAGTCGTTTTGCTTTGTTTAAGTGTGGCCGTTGTGCTGTATAGCTTAAATACCGGTACGCTGAAACTAAATCCTCTTGTAGTCGTCAAAACGTTATTCGGCTTTGGAGATTTTCAAAGTGAAATGGTGCTGTTTGACTATCGTCTGCCTCGAATCGTGGTAACGATGCTAGCGGGAATTGGTCTTGGTATTGCGGGAGGCATTTTGCAAAGTCTATCTCGTAACCCGCTGGCCGATCCAGGGATTATTGGACTGAATGCAGGCGCTGCATTTGGCTTAATCGTGTTTGTGACGTATTTCCACGCACTAGAAGGCAATCCCTCTCTTCTTATTCCGCTCTTTACATTTGGCGGAGGGCTTCTTGCGGCAGCAGTCATCGTGCTTCTGGCGTATGACCGGCAGGAAGGGCTCGTTCCCATCCGGCTGATCCTAGTAGGAATTGCAGTTGCCGCGGGATTCAGTGCTTTGACGTTATTTTTGTCATTGAAGCTAGATGAAGATACATACACATTTGCTTCAAGATGGCTTGTCGGCAATGTCTGGGGGAGAGACTGGATTCATGTGTTAGCGCTTCTGCCTTGGATTGTATGCCTTGTGCCGCTTACGCTGATGCAGTCAAGCACGCTCAATGCGTTGACATTAGGAGATGCTGTCGCCTCAAGTGTAGGTGTACGTGTTCAGCGTCAGCGTCTCCTTTTGCTGACCTTAGCTGTTGGTTTGGCGAGTGCAAGTGTTTCGATGACAGGCGGTATTGGTTTTATTGGACTTGTCGCTCCGCATTTGGCAAGGCGGCTTGTCGGCTCACTCCATCAATATTTTTTACCAGTTAGTGCGCTGATTGGCTTGTTGATTTTGGTCAGTGCCGATACAATTGGACGTTCCATCTTTGCCCCAAATGCCATACCAGCGGGTGTCGTTGTGGCTTTTATCGGCGCTCCTTATTTTCTCTATTTATTAGCAAAAACGAAATAAACAAGAAAGAGGAACTCATCATGAAAAAATTACTTGTGCTTGGTTTAACGCTCTGTTTTATCTTGCTTGCCGCTTGTGGTCAACAGGAAAAAAAGAATACAACAACTCAAAATGATCATGGAACACCGAAAATTGCTTCCTTGTCTATTCATTTAACGAATGACTTATTAGCACTCGGTATCAAGCCAGCAGGCTCTGTTGTAGGAGGGGATTTAAAAGATTTCCTTCCACATGCGAAGAAGCAGCTGAGTGGTACGAAGAAGCTGGGCATCGCAGCCGATCCTGATATGGAGTCGCTGCTTGCATTACAACCAGATGTTATTTACGTTGATGAAGAACTAGCTGGACAAGATTTATCGAAATATAAGAAAATCGCCAAAACGGAAGTGTTTGATTTAAATAACGGCACTTGGCGTGATCATTTGAAAAAAATCGGCAAGCTCGTCAATAAAGAAAAGGAAGCCGATCAATATATTCAGGATTACAATCAAGAAGCAAAAGAAGTCAAATCGCTCATCAAACAAAAGATTGGAAACGGAAAAGTAATGGCGATCCGTGTGACGGCAAAGGAGCTTCGAGTATTTAGCATGAAGCGCCCAATGGGTCCAATTTTGTACAAGGATTTAGGCCTCACACCTGTCGATGGGGTGAAGAAACTGGACAGCAAACGGCCATTTGAAGTGATTTCTCAAGAGGTTCTTCCTGACTATGATGCAGATGCTATCTTTGTCGTCGTGAACCGTGATGATAAAGCGCAGCAGGCATTCAAGCAATTAGAAAAGACGCCGATTTGGAAGGGTCTAAAAGCTGTGAAGAACAATCAAGTCTATCCGATTGCCGATCAGCCATGGCTCGATTACTCAGCACTAGGCAATAAAATGGCTTTGGATGAAGCGAAAGAGATGTTTTCTACATCAAAATAAGATGAAATCAGGCATCATTCCTTATATAGGCATGATGTCTCTTTTTTTGATCCGGTCTTCTATTCTTTCGGTTTTTGCATACATATGAGAGAGAACGAGCCTTACCGGCCGTGAAGCGGAAGAAAGGGAGGGGTTACAGTTGGAAGTTCAAAAAATTAGTGCAGGTACAATCGCAAGGCTTGTGCTGCTTTTGCTCGCACTTGTCAACAGTGCGCTAACCGCTGCGGGAAAAAGCCCAATTCCTATTGATGAAGAAGGTATTCAGCAATTCATCACGTTAGCCTTTCTTGGAATTACATCTCTCTGGGCCTATTGGAAAAACAATGATATAACGAAAAAAGCACGAACAAAAAAAGCAGAATAAGAGGAAAAAGAGCCTTTTCATGATAAAAGGCTCTTTTTCAGCGAAGCGTCAAACGCTTCTCCCCGCAATTTGACTCTTCCTGAAAGGCTTACGCCCGTCGTTCTCCCATGTTGGCGAGGAATGCTTTTACTTCCTCAATGCTTAAGCCGATAGCTTTCGCCTCACTCATCAGACGCTTCCACTCTGTTATATTCGAATCCGTCAACTTTCTATGAGTGACATGTAACGTCTTTTCTTCCTGCTTCTTTCGGTACGTTTGGAGCAGCTGATAGAGTTCTTCTTTTGGCATGCCGGATTGGACGGCATTGACGATATGCTCCCGCCATTCGTGTTCACCACTCTCAGAGTCATGAAACATCAACGTCTCTGCATCAAATAGCTCTTGTAAATCAATCTCTAGCGAAGAGGATACCTTTTTTAAAAACTGGACAGATGGATTTCTGTGGACACCACGCTCAATCTTACTCAAATACGATTTAGAAACATGGGCATCTTCAGCCAACTGCTGAATGGAGTATCCTTTCCTCTTTCGGTAAATGCGTATCACCTTTCCTATCATTCGATCATCCCTTCTCCCTGGCGAATCGTACTGAGCCCTTTTCGTTCATTATAAGAAATAAATTGTTCTTTATAAAATTCAAAAACGTAAGAATTAGGAAGTAAACAAAAGAAAACGAACGATTTCGTTCTTTAAAAAGAACTATAAGACCTATTATGACATTTTTCTTTGCGGGTATTATCTTTTATAATCCAATCATTAACAAAAAGAAACCATATATAACCTTTTTATGATGAAATCGGGAGGTATCTATGAATGAGATTATAGGTTTTAAGCAGCTGTTTTCTGTCATTAAAGAGAAAATGGCCCTTCTGATCCTGATTGTCCTGATCGTAACGGGCATTTCAGCCTACTATCAGTTCTATGTCTCGACTCCTGTATATCAGGCAACCACTCAAATTCTTGTTCATAAACGCAGCAATGACGCACAAGCGAACTTAAACGATATTCAGATGAACCTTCAATATACACGTACCTTTCAAGTTTTATTAAAAAGTCCGATCGTCATTGAAAAAGTAAAAGAAACACTCAACCTTACAGAATCAGCTGAAGGATTAAAACACAAAATTGCCACAAGTACAGAAAATGAGTCTGAGGTCATCAATATTTCTGTACAAGATGAGGATCGCGCAAAGGCAGTTGCCATTGCGAATACTGCAACAGAGGTGTTGCAAGAAGAAATCAAAAAAACCATGAATATGGATCGCATTAATGTTTTGTCTGAAGCCAAGCTGTCCAATACGATTCTTATGAATTCAAGAAAATTCGTTCATATCGTACTGGCACTAGGCGCCTCTTTATTAGGGGGGGTAACACTCATTTTCTTAATGAACCTACTCGATGATACTGTAAAACGAACACATCAAATAAGAGAAGAGATCGGATTGCCGTCGCTCGGCAGCGTCTATCAGATGCAGGCAGACAGGAGGGCAAAAAAAGACAAGCAGTCCGTCATAACGGGAGGACAGAACATTGATCTTTAAGAGAAAGAAAAGAGAAAAGAGAGATTTATCCTGTATTTCTGTATTAGATCCTCACTCTGTCATAGCAGAACAATTTCGTACGATCCGAACGAACATCGAATTCACATCAATCCAAACAAGGCTGAAATCCATATTGGTGACATCCTCCTTGCCGAAGGAAGGGAAATCATTTACGGCTGCAAATCTAGCAGCTGTTTTTGCACAGCAGAAAAAGCGGGTGCTGCTGATGGATGCTGATTTGCGAAATCCGGTTGTTCATGAATATTTTGACCTGAGTCATCACACGGGCTTGACCAATGTGCTATTAAATAATTGCAGCTTGGAGGAAGCTATTTTACCCACACCTATTGAACATTTAGAGCTGCTTCCGAGTGGAACCATTCCGCCGAATCCAGCTGAGCTGCTCTCCTCACCTGTCATGAAGCAACTTTTTTATGAAATTGAACAGCAATATGACATGGTGATTGTTGATTCTGCGCCGCTTCTGCCAGTAGCCGATGCAAAGATCCTGGCGAACCGGACAGATGGAAGCATTCTTGTTGTCTTAAGCGGCAAAACCAAGATAGCTGCGGTGAAGAAATCAAAAGAAGTGTTAGACGGGACAACAGGTAAACTGCTTGGGGCCATGCTAAATGGCAAGAAAGAGAAAAAGGGAAGGCTGTATATGTATTAACAAGATTGATAGGTGATGTCTCCTAATCTTTAACAATGGAGGCACTCGATCCTGCTGTGGGCATGACCAATGCCTTAGATGCTCGTCATCAATGGTGGGATGTGAGGACGGGTTTGATGCCCATTTTCCGTAAGAATAGTGATGCTTTAAAAAGGGGGAGGAGCGTTGACTTACGCCCAAAGATTATCAATCATCGTGGCACTAGATTCATATCTCATCTTAGTTGCTGTCTTTTTTGGTTTTCAATTTGTCCAAGAAGCGGCGTTAACTGTTTATACATTTGAAATGCTCGTCATTTCTTCGCTCAGTCTACTCATTGGGCACCATTTGTTTTCGTATATTTTTCACGTGTACAAGCAAGTATGGGCTTATACAGGGGTAAGAGAGCTATTTTCTTTAATGAAGACCTTTGTATGTTCTTTTTTATTTTCAATGGCAATGCTGTACCTCTTCGTGCAGACATGGCCCTTCCGTTTTTTATTCATCGTATGGCTTTTTCACGTATTATTCATCGGTGCATCTCGAATGGCGTCCCGGCTATTTCATGATGGGGCAAAGCGGCTGCAGGTAGAAAAGGAGCGGGCATTAATCATTGGCGCCGGATCAGCTGGGACGATCATCGTTCGTCAGCTTCAGCAATCGAGTGATGTACATATTGAACCAGTCGCCTTCATAGATGATGACAAGACGAAGCATAAGCTTGAAATCATGGGACTGCCTGTTCTAGGGGGAAAAGAACAGATTCAAACAGCTGTTGTGATGATGGATATTCAAAAGATCATCATCGCCATTCCGTCCAAAAGCAGCCATACCTTAAAAGGGCTTTATAAAGAATGCGTAGCGACTGGGGTTAAAACGCAGATCATGCCGGAGATGGAGCAGATTTTAAAAGGAACCCATGCACTGAATCAATTACGAGATGTACAGCCAGAGGATTTATTAGGTAGAGAACCAATTCAATTAGATTCAAGCCGTCTATCTGTCCATTTAAAGGGGAAAACCATCATGGTCACAGGGGCAGGCGGATCGATTGGATCAGAAATCTGTCGTCAAATTTGTGTGTTTGCTCCTCAAGCGATAGTGCTTGTGGGACATGGAGAATTTAGCATTCATTCTATTTTACTAGAGCTGAAAGAAATGTATGGGGATACCATCAGTCTCTATCCGCAAATTGCGGATATCCAAGATAAACAGAAAATGAGTGAAATCGTTGGTCAGTTTCAGCCGGATATGATTTATCATGCTGCGGCACATAAGCACGTCCCGCTCATGGAGATCAGTCCAAAAGAAGCAGTGAAAAACAATATTATCGGGACAAAAAATGTCGCAGAAGCTGCACATGAGCATGGCATTGAAACATTCGTCCTCATTTCCTCTGACAAAGCGGTCAATCCTGCCAATGTGATGGGCGCCACAAAGCGATTTGCTGAAATGCTGATCATGCAAATGGGGGCAAGCAGTGACACAAAATTTGTCGCGGTTCGGTTTGGAAATGTACTCGGAAGCAGGGGAAGCGTCATTCCAATTTTTAAGAAACAGATTGAACAAGGCGGGCCGGTCACGGTCACACACCCAGCCATGACAAGATATTTTATGACCATTCCAGAGGCATCGAGACTTGTCATTCAGGCGGGTGCCTTGGCAGAAGGAAGACAGATTTTCGTATTAGATATGGGGGAGCCAGTGAAAATTGTTGACCTCGCAGAAAACCTCATTCACCTCTCAGGTTACACCACAGACCAGATTCCGATTACGTTCACAGGCATTCGTCCTGGGGAGAAAATGTATGAGGAACTACTCAACCAACATGAAAAAGCACAGGAACAAATTTTCCCGAAAATTCATATCGGCCATGCGCTGGACGGGGACCCATATGTGCTGAACCGCTTTATCCATGAATTTGACATGATGAGTGAAGAGCAAATGAGAGAAGCATTGTTTGTTGCCATCGAATCGGATGATTTGTTGTCTGAACAGATGAAAAGAGAGGGGGAAGCGCTTGCTGATGAAGAAAAAAGTCTTGTTTTGCGCAACGGTTGATTATCATTTTAAGGCATTTCACCTTCCGTATTTCCGGTGGTTTCAAGAACAAGGATGGGAAGTGCATACAGCGGCAAATGGTCAGCTGGAGCTTCCCTATGTGGATCAAGCGCACTCGATTCCGATTCAGCGATCTCCTTTTCATGTGCACAACCGGTTTGCGTATGTGGAGCTGAAGAAGCTGTTAGCGAAAGAGCACTACGACTTCATCCATTGCCACACACCAATGGGAAGTGTGATTGGCAGACTTGCAGCCAAAAGCGCGCGCAAAAAAGGGACGAAGGTTCTTTACACAGCACATGGCTTTCACTTTTGGCAAGGAGCGCCGCTTCAAAACTGGCTGCTCTATTATCCGATTGAGCGGTGGCTCGCCCGCCATACAGACGCTCTGATCACCATTAATGGAGAGGATTTTAAAAGAGCAGATCATCTATCAAAAGAGCGGACATCTGTTTATTATGTTCCTGGTATGGGTGTGGATATGAAACGATTTGCACCAGTTAATGAAAAAGAGAAGCAGCGTCTTCGTACAGTCCATGGCTTTTCTTCAGAAGATTTTATTGTGCTGTGTGCTGGCGAATTAAATGCGAATAAAAACCAAGGAATGCTCATCAAAGCATGTGCCCAGCTATATAGGAAAATACCAAATGTGAAGATCGTGTTTGCCGGGGAAGGGGCAATGAGGCCGATGTATGAAAAGCTGGTTCATGAACTCCATCTTGAAAAGCATGTCCACTTTGCTGGTTTTTACAAACAAATTGAGGAATGGATGCATTTGAGTGATGTATGTGTGTCGACTAGTTTAAGAGAAGGGCTCGGCATGAATCTGCTTGAAGCGATGTCTGCGGAAAAGCCGGTCATTGCAACAGAGAATAGAGGACACTGTGAGCTGATCAGACATGGCCTGAATGGTTTTTTAGTCAAACCGCATGATGTGAATGATTTGGCTGAATATTTGCACCAGCTTTATCATAAAAGAGATCAGCTGCCCCTCATGGGAAAAGCGGGGCGCTCCTTAGCCCATGCATTTGCACAGGAGCAGACGGTGAGTGCTATGGAAGAAATTTATACAACTTACATGGATCAAGCAGAGAAGGTGATGTGAGCATGCGTAAGCCAAAGGTGTCTATCATCATGGGCGTCTACAATTGCCAAGACACAGTAGAAGAAAGTATTGAATCCATTCTTCATCAAACATATGACAACTGGGAGTTCATCATATGTGATGACGCATCAACAGACGGCACCTATGAAAAAGTGCTGTCCTATACAAAACGAGACCCTGAAAGAATTCGCCTTATCCGCAATGAGCATAATCAAAGACTCGCTGCCAGTCTGAATCGCTGTCTAGCTGAAGCGAGGGGAGACTTGATTGCAAGGCAAGATGGCGACGATATATCAGTACCTGATCGTTTAGAAAAACAGGTGCATTTCCTTGAATCACATCCTGAATATGATGTGGTCGGGACGGCGATGACCGTGTTTGATGAATCGGGTACAAAAGGTGTACGTACACTGATTTCAGAGCCTGATCGAAAAGTGCTGGCAAGAGGGACGCCTTTTTGTCATGGAACCATTATGATGAGGGCTGCTGCGTACAAGGCTTTAAATGGATATCGCTCTGTGAAAACAACGAGACGGATGGAAGATATTGATCTGTGGATCCGTTTTTTTGCTGCGGGGAGAAAAGGCTTTAATTTACAAGAGCCGTTATACCTTGTGAGAGAGGATGAAGCGGCTTTTCAGCGTCGTAAGTTTCAATATTCGATAGATAATGCCTGGCTCGTTTTAAAAGCATGCTGGTTATTAAAATTGCCGCCGGTTCATTATTTGTTTGCGTTAAAGCCGGTGGTCCGTGCCTGTTTATCACCGAAGATCATGAAATTTTATCATCAGCGGAAGCTGGAGGCGTCTTTGTTGAAAAGGAGGCCGATTCGGGATGAGTGAGCCAAAGCGTGTACTTCATATTGTGGGCGGGATGAACCGCGGCGGAGCTGAAACGATGATCATGAACATCTATCGTGCGCTCGATAGAAATGTCCTCCAATTTGACTTCATTACCCACCGGAAGGGTGTCTGTGATTATGATGAGGAAATTCAGAGGCTCGGAGGACGTATCTTTTACGTCCCGAGTATTGGGGCGTCCTCTCCTTTGGCATTTGTCAGAACATTGACAAAGACGATCAAACGAACAGGACCGTATCAAGCAGTGCATGCACATACAGATTTTCAAACAGGCTTCTCTGCTCTTGCTGCGAAACTGGCGGGTGTAAAGGTGCGGATTTGTCATTCGCATAATACAGCTTGGAAACAGTCGCCAAATTGGGTAGACCATTTGATGCTCAAAGGGTTTCGCCGGCTGATTTTTGCATTTTCTACAAAGCTTGTTGCATGCGGTGAGGATGCCGGTTCCTTTTTATTTGGGCAGAAAAAAATGAAGAATGGACAGGTTGAGGTGCTGCCGAATGGGATTGATTTATCCCTTTTCTTTCAGCCTGATCCAGAAGAAAAGGTGAAGATCAAAAAGCAGCTGGGTCTTCAGGAAAAGAGTATGGTGATAGGTCATATTGGCCGTTTTCATGAACAAAAAAATCACGTTTTTTTTATGGAACTGGCACAGACCTTAAAGAAGCAGGGGGTCTCATTTCAGCTCGTCCTTGTAGGGGATGGACCGCTGAGGCAGGTGGTTGAATCATATGCGGAAAAGGCCGGTTTGTTAGACAACATTGTCTTTACAGGCGTCGTATCGGACGTTCCAGAATATATGAAAGCATTTGATGTTTTTGTCATGCCTTCCTTGTTTGAAGGCCTTCCGCTTGTTTTAGTGGAAGCACAGGCATCTGGATTGCCTTGTGTGATTTCAGATCATATTACAGAGGAAGTAGATTTAGGCTGCGGTCTTGTGAAAAGAATGTCGCTACGGGATTCCGCGCATGAATGGATGAAGGCGGTGCTTGAAGCGTATCATGCAGAGCCTCCTCTTCAAGAAACCATTACGTCCCAGCTTGAACAAAGAGGGTTTGATGTCAAACAGAACATCACACGTGTGATGAGTGGATATGGACTGTAAGGAAGGAATGGCAGATGGCGGTATATTTGGTGAACATGATCATGGTCTATTTATGGTCGAGCTTTGCCGCATTTTACGGCAGGCGTGATGATACCATTCAAAGCGGATGGCGGCCTAACAAGATTCTCGTGTTATTTCCGTTTTTGTTTCTTTGTATTGTCGCTGGTATTCGGTACAAAGTAGGAACCGATTTTGTCACATATGGACAGATGTATGAGTTCTCCGTCAATTATGAAAAGCCTTGGCACATCTTCGGATTTGGTGTGGACAAGGCGGCCACTGACCCAGGATTTACATTTATTTTATGGATGCTCAATCAACTGTCCCATGATCCGCAAATCATGTATATCTCGGTTGGGGCGATCACTTATTTTTTTATAATCAAGACGCTCATTCAATATGGCCGTCCCTTTGAGCTGAGTATGCTGCTTTTTCTCGGCACCTTTCATTATTACGCTTCGTTTAATGGCATGCGTCAGTATATGGTGGCGGCGGTTCTTTTTTACGCCATCCGTCTTGTGATCAATGGTCAGTGGAAATTGTATTTTCCGCTTGTCCTCGTATGTTCATTGTTTCATTCATCGGCTCTTATCATGATTCCTGTGTATTTTATCGTGAGAACAAAATCGTGGTCATGGATGATGCTGGTCTTATGCATGATTTTCTTAGGGTTAACCGCTCTTTATGACCGATTTGTTTCCGTGTTTGTCGTGATGCTGCAAGGCAGTTCGTATGGGCATTACGAGGAATGGCTCACAACGAATACAAATGGAATGAATGTGACAAAAATCGGTGTATTGATTTTGCCGCTTTTGCTTGCTTTTCTTTATCGAAAACGGCTTCGTGAGCTGACGCCTGAGAGTGATTACGTTGTGAATTTTTGTTTGCTCGGTTTCTTGTTTGGGATCCTTGCCACAAAGGATGTCATTTATGCAAGATTTCACATTTATTTTGGCTTGTATCAGCTTATTTTACTGCCGTATTTCACACGCATTTTTGATCAGCGGTCTAATGTCTTTATCTATGTAGGGATTGCTGTTTGTTATATTCTGTACAGCATCATGCTGATGCCGTTCGATTCATCTGTGTTACCGTACAGGACGATATTTACAAAGTAGATTTTGAGAAAGGTGGGGCATGTTGTAATGCCAGCTATCAGTCTATTGGTCGCAGTCTACAATACGAGTCAGTATGTGGAGCAATGCCTTCAATCAATTGCAGATCAAAGTTTTTCAAATATAGAGGTCATTCTCGTAAATGATGGATCTACAGATCATAGCGGAGAATATCTTGAAGCATTTGCTTCGCAAGATCAGCGGTTTCGGGTCATTCATCAAACCAATCAAGGGTTAGGCGCTGTGAGGAACCGGGGCATCGAAGAAGCAAAGGGCACGTATATTGCCTTTATTGATTCAGATGATATTCTAGCGCCTCATTACTGCGAAGCCTTGTATGAAAAAGCTGAAATGACCGGCGCAGATCTAGTTGTCAGTGAGTACTGGATTCAATTTGAACAGTCAAAGCGAACCATACCAACGACGTTGTTAGCCGAGCGGTCGGCCGAAAAAACGAGTTTAATTGAAGCGTTATTGCATGGAGACATTACGGGGTTCTCATGGAATAAGCTGTATCGACGTGCCTTTATCGAAGAACATCACATTCGATTTCCGCTGCGGGGGGAACTTGAGAACATAGAAGATCAATATGTGACGCTGCGCTGTTTTTCTTTATCACGCAGCATTGCCTTTGTTCATGAACCACTTTATTACTATCGTGTTCATCTATCTTCTATTGTGCAGCGATATCAGAAGCAGTATTTTCATCATGGACTAACCTTTTATCATGCACAGCGCTTGTTTTTGACAGAATATGATGACATCTCTCTGTATGAGAAGGCACTTGATTTTTTTATTGTCAATCATACCCTTCATTGTATGCTCAACGAATGGAAGAGCCAAAATGCACTCTCTCTTCGGGAAAAGCTTGATCACATGCGGGAAATGGTGACACACGAGGCTTTTCAGCATGCTGTCAAACAAGTGGAACCATCGAAGCTCACCGCTCGAAAGCGAATGATTTTATTCCTTGCGAAGTGCCGGCTGGTTTATCCGCTGTCTGCCGCCGCTTCTAGCTATCAAAAATGGATCGAATATCAAACAAGGAAATAGGGGTGATGAGATTGACATTGCAGCAATTGAAGGCGCACGCCGCAGAGTGGCTGCTCTTAAAGGTTAAATATCCGCTTGAATATCGACTGAGCCGCCAAAGCCTGCCAGAGCGGAGTCATCAGAAGAAAATCATTCTCACGCTGCTGCCAGGGCATGATAATTTAGGGGATCATGCAATTGCCTATGCGAGTTATTGTTTTTTAAAAGAGCACTTTCCCGCCTACGACATCATGGAAGTGGACATGAAGGAGATTTATCGCCTCGCCCGTCCGTTAAAGCGTATGCGGCACCCAGAAGACATCGTCTGTATCATCGGTGGGGGCAATATGGGGGACTTATACCGTTATGAAGAATGGACGAGACAATTTATCATGAAAACCTTCAAGTACTATCCGGTGATTCAATTGCCGGCCACTGCCCATTTTACAGAAACAAAGAGAGGAAAAAGAGAGGAACGCCGCGCCATTCAAACATACAAACATCATCCAAGGCTGCTTCTCATGGCAAGAGATCAAACAACCTACACTTGGATGAAGCAGCACTTCCCTGATCAAGATGTGTGGAAACAGCCTGATATGGTGCTGACATTAGATGAATCAAACAAGGAACAAAAACGTGAAGGGGTTTTACTTTGTTTGCGAGAGGATAAGGAAGCGTATCTCACTGAAAAGGAGCGGCGGCAGCTAAAGCAGCATATTCAAGAGACATTTGATCAAGTCGGTTTGATCACAACGACAATTGGCAAACGAGTGGATCGAACGACTCGCTTAGATGAATTATCTGCTTTATGGAAAGAGTTAAGTAAGGCACAGGTCGTCGTGACAGACCGGCTTCACGGCATGATTTTTTGTGCGATTACGCAAACACCGTGTGTTGTCCTCAGGTCGTTTGATCATAAGGTGATGGAAGGGTATGAATGGGTGGCTCATCTTCCGTTTTTGACGCTATTAAAAGAACCGAATGAGGCGTCTGTGAAAGAGGCGATTCATCAGCTGATGAAAACGAGCAGACAAAAGGGAGAGGAAGCTGGATGAAGGCTTTTACACGCTGCGTGAAATCAAAATGAATCGAGCGTTTCTTTACAATGCCAGTGCAAACATCATGACGTTTGTCTTGATGATGCTTATGTCTGTTTGTTTAACACCGTATATCGTTCATACACTTGGAGTCGAAGCATTCGGCTTAATCCATCTGACGCAAAATATGATCAACTATTTATCGGTTATTACGGCGTCATTAAGTGCTGTGGTGGTGCGCTTTTTTTCTGTGGCGGCTCATAAAGGAGAAATGGAGAAGGCGCAGCGCTATCTCTCATCTTATTTCGTCAGTTCCATTTTTTTATCGATTAGCCTTTTTTTGTTTTGTCTGTTCATGTCCCGCCAGCTGGTAGAGTGGCTTCATGTGCCTGATGATCTCGCCAAGGACACACAGACCGCCTTTATATTAGGAGGTCTTTTATTTATGCTCAATTTTGTCATGTCCGGCATTGGGGCTGCGCCGTTTTATGCGAATAAGTTATATGTATCAAGTATTGGTCAGACCATTCAAATGTTTTTGAGGGCACTGATGATTGTGCTGCTGTTTACATGGATGGCACCCGCCATCTGGCATATTCCACTTGCGGCTGTGATAGGAAGCTTGGGGGCTATGGGAATTGGTATCTATTATTTTAAAAAACTCATCCCTTGGTTTTCGTTTAAGTGGCGGCACGTTTCACTATCTTCTAGTCTCACACTTGTTCGATCAGGGGTCTGGCATTCTTTTGAGCAAATGGGGATTTTGCTATTTTTACAGATTGATTTATTGATGACGAATCTGCTCATTGGAGCGGAAGCGACGGGACAGTATGCGGCGATATTACAATTTCCATTATTATTACGCACACTCGCAGGGACATTGGCGGTTGTATTTGCCCCAACGATTACGAAATTTTACTCGAATCAAGATGAAGAAGGTCTCATTCAATATGCAGCCAGTGCCATTAAGTGGAGCGGATTATTTGTCGCGTTTCCGGCCGCTCTGCTAGGAGGACTTGCCGGTCCGCTCATGCTTTTATGGCTTGGACCTGCCTTTGAAGAGCTGAAATGGCTTCTTATGATTCATGCTGCTTATTTATGCTTGACCTTGATGTTTTTACCGCTGACATATGTGCCGACCGCTTTTAATCGATTGAAGGTTCCAGCGGTGGTCACGCTCATATTAGGTGTATCCAATGTACTTTTTGCCTATGGATTGACTCATACGCTTCAGCTTGGTTTATACGGCATTGCATCAGCGGGAGCGATTGTTTTATTGATCAAAAATATTGTGTTTCTGCCATTTTATACGGCCCGCATCACGAATCAGAAACGCACCATCTTTTACAAACATACGATGGTTCCACTTGCAGGAGCGCTCATGATTTGGGGCGTCTGTGCAGGAATTCAAGCGATTTATGACGTGACGTCCTGGTGGGAGCTGTTTTGTATTGGCGGTCTATGTTTCTTTCTTTATATGGGCTACTTGTATCAATTTGCAGGAACAAAACGAGAGCGGCAGCAGCTGGTGCATAAGGTAAAACAAGCTGTTTCCCGCTAGTGAGAAAAGGAGATTTCATGATGAAAAGAATGTTAGATGTGATGGTGGCATTGACGCTGCTCATCGCAGGCAGTCTTCTTTTTCTTCTGCTTTATGGATTGATTCGGTGGAAAATTGGGAGGCCTGTGTTGTTTCGGCAGAAGCGGCCTGGTCTGTATGGTCGGCCATTTATGCTATATAAATTTCGGACGATGACCGATGAGCGTGACGAGCACGGGGTGCTCCTGCCAGATCATCTTCGATTAACAAAAACCGGCGCCTTGATTCGCAAGCTCAGTCTTGATGAATTGCCGCAGCTAGTCAATGTCCTAAAAGGAGAGCTCAGTCTCGTTGGACCAAGGCCGCTTCTGATGGAATATCTACCGATGTATACAGAGGAGCAAGCAAGGCGCCATCTTGTCAAGCCTGGCATTACTGGATGGGCACAGGTGAATGGAAGGAACACGATCTCCTGGGAGGAGAAATTCTCCTATGACCTCTGGTACGTCGAGCATCAATCATTTTGGCTTGATATGAAAATTTTATGGATGACCTTGCTGAAAGTCATCAAAACAGAGGGGGTGCAGCAGCCGCATCATGCCACAGCTGAAAAATTCAAAGGAACCGATATGTAAAGAGCAACCGATTGGTTTAATTGGTGCTGGTGGGCATAGCAAAGTCATTCAAGAAATGATTGCTGCCCATCCCGATTACTCATTATGTGCCGTATTAGATGATCAATTTGAAGAGACTACGACTCAAAGCAGTATCTTGTATGGACCGATCTCCGTGAGTCAACAGCTGAGAGAGACAATGCCACATATGAAATGGCTGATTGCGATCGGACAAAATGAGAGCAGACAGTTAGTAAAGGAACGCCTCTCCTTTGAAAACACGGCATTTTCCACACTCATCCATCCACAGGCGGTCGTAAGTCCATCAGCGGTCATTGGAAGAGGAGCTGTCGTAATGGCAAGGGCAGTAGTTCAAGCAGATGCAGTAATCGGTGAACATGCGATTATCAACACAGGATCTATCGTAGAGCATGACTGTATACTCGAATCATTTGTCCATCTGTCACCGGGAGCAGTGTTAACTGGCTGTGTGTCTGTACGAATGGGAACCCATATTGGGGCAGGTGCTGTTGTGATACCCGGGACATCAATCGGAAGCTGGACAATCATTGGCGCAGGAGCCGCAGTAACAAGAGATATACACGATCAGAAAGTCGCTGTAGGCATTCCTGCAATAGAAATCAAAGATCGGAGAGAGGGTGGGAAATGATGCAAGAAAGAAAACGGATTTACTTATCACCACCGCATATGAGCGGAAAAGAGTATTTGAAAATAGAGGAAGCTTTCAAGAGTAATTGGATTGCACCGCTTGGACCTCTTGTGAATGAATTTGAGCAGGCAGTCGCGCGCTATGCAGGAGTGAATGCAGGAGCGGCTTTATCTTCTGGAACAGCAGCAATTCACCTCGCATTAAAGCTTATTGGCGTTGAAAAAGGGGACATTGTCTTTTGTTCCACCCTCACATTTGTGGCAACTGCAAATCCGATTTTATATGAACAAGCCACGCCCGTTTTTATTGATTCTGAAAGGGATACATGGAATATGTGCCCGCTTGCTTTAGAGAAAGCCTTTGTGGAATCAAAACGACTTGGAAAAAGACCCCGTGCAGTCATTGTCGTGCATTTATATGGACAAAGCGCAAAAATGGACGAGATCCTGGCGTTGTGTGAAGCATATGATGTGCCAGTCATTGAGGATGCGGCTGAATCGTTAGGTGCTCTATATAAAGGAAAAAAAAGCGGCTCAATGGGCAGGTTCGGCATTTATTCGTTTAATGGCAATAAAATCATTACAACATCAGGCGGCGGAATGCTTGTGAGTAATGATGAAGCTGCGATCGAACGCTGCCGCTTTCTCGCTTCACAGGCAAGAGAGCGCGCGATGCATTATGAGCATCAAGAAATAGGATACAACTATCGCATGAGCAACCTGCTAGCAGGCGTCGGGATTGCTCAGATGGAAATATTGGACGAGCGTGTTGAACAAAAGCGCCGCATTTTCAAGCGGTATCAGGATGCGTTATCTAAAGTAGAGGGTCTTTATTTCATGTCTGAATATCAAGACACCAAGTCCAACCGCTGGCTGACGACATTGACCATTGATCGCGATAAAAGAACCTCTCCAGTGGACATCATTGCTGCACTAGAAGAAGAACAGATTGAAGCAAGGCGTGTATGGAAGCCGCTGCACCAACAGCCGCTCTTTCGTGATTGTCCCTTTTATTCAGCGGCGAAAGGCACTCCCGTATCTGAATTGTTATTTGAAACAGGGCTTTGTCTCCCCTCTGGAACAAGTATGACAGACGCTGAACAGGATCGTATCATTGACACACTTCGTCATGCCCTGCGAGAAAAAACCTTCACCTCTTCACAGGCTGCTCACTCGTAAGCAGCCTGCCTCTCTTTTTATCAAATTCATCAATTTGTGGAATAAATAGGTTTATTTATTGTCAATTCGTTTTAAATATGATATTGACAACGGGGTCCTTCCTCCTTAAAATGAAAATGATTATCAGCATCAATTAGGAGGAACATCTTATGTTTATTAGGAGTCAATTTTTTCCGAAAATTAAAATAAATACAGTCATCCCTTTCCTGCTTATCTTTTTATTAGTAGGCTGTTCTCAAGCAAACAATGGGGCAGATGGAAACAAGGATCATCCTGACATGATCACGATGGCTTGGCCGAGAGATATTGGCGAAATGAATCCGCACGTATACAACCCATCACAATTGTTCGCGCAATCAATGATTTATGAGCCATTGGTCAGCTATCAAAAGAATGGAAAGCTAAAACCTGAATTAGCGAAATCATGGGATGTGTCAAAGGATGGCAAGGTGTACACGTTCCATCTAAGAGACAAAGTGACATTTTCAGATGGATCTGAGTTTAATGCAAACATTGTGAAAAAGAACTTTGATTCCATCTTAAAAAACAAGGATATACATAGCTGGTTAGGTGTGATAAAAAAAATCAAAAAGACAGAAGCAGTAGACAAGAAAACGTTTAAACTCACATTAACAGAGCCATATTATCCAACTGTTCAAGAATTAGCCGTTGTCCGCCCGGTTCGTTTCTTAGGCGAAGCAGGCTTCCCTAAAAACGGTGATACGTCAAAAGGAATTGAAAAACCAGTGGGGACAGGCCCTTGGGTATTAAAAACATATCAAAAAGATGACTATGCCATTTTCGAACGAAATGATCATTATTGGGGAGAAAAACCAAAGGTCAAAGAAATCAAAGTCAAGGTCATCCCAGATGCGGAAACGAGAGTCATGGCATTTGAAAAAGGTAATGTAGACGTCCTTTACGGAGAAGGAACCATTAGCCTGGATGCCTACAAACAGTTAGAGGCGAGCGGTAAGTATGAAACAAAAATGTCAGAGCCTGTAGCAACGAGACAGCTTGTCATGAACACAAAAGTCGATCAGCTGTCAGATGAGAAAGTGCGACATGCCCTTCAATATGCGATCAATAAGAAATCAATGGTAGAAGGTGTCACCTCTGGCTTAGAGGATGAAGCAGATCACATATTGCCGACCAACATGCCTTACACATCTGATATTAAGGTGAAGTCGTTCCAATATGATGTAGACAAAGCGAAAGCATTGCTGGATGAAGCAGGCTGGACACTACCAAAAGGAAAAAACGTTCGTGAAAAAGATGGAAAAACGCTTGAATTTAGTATGATGTATGATTCAGCAGAATCGATTCAAAAAGCGATGGCTGAGACGCTTCAAGCAGAATGGGGTGCCATTGGCGTTGGTGTCAAACTTGAAGGTGTGGAACTGGCAACACAGGTGCAGCGCTTTAAAGCTAATAAGTTTGATATGAACTTCTTTAGCAACTACGGAGCGCCATATGATCCGCATACATTTATGAACGTCGTCTCATCAGATGGTTTTGGATTCAAAGAAGCCATCTCAGCCTATCCAAATAAGGACAAGCTGATCAAAGAAATGAGCGAAATTCCATCAACAACCAATGAAAACAAACGAAAAGCACTTTATTCGTCTGTCTTATCTTCATTACAGGATCAAGGGGCAATTGTGCCAATCTCTTATTTTAAAAAGACAGCCGTTTATCAAAAAAATGTGAAGGACTTTGAGTTCCCAGCAAATCGCGACGAACATCCATTCACAGGTATTAAGCTGAAGTAATAGAAGGAAGGTTAGGAAATGGGCCGCTATATCGTCAAACGCATGCTATCAATCATCCCTGTATTTTTATTAGCCACTCTTTTCACGACTGGTATGATTCACCTTTCGCCAGTTGACCCGGCTGAGGCATATTTAGCAGCGGCTCATATCCAGCCAACGGATGAAATATTAGCGCAAAAACGAAGTGAATTTGGTTTAGACCAACCGTTTTATATGCAGTATCTTCACACCATTGAAAAAGTCATTCATCTTGATTTTGGCAAGTCATATATGTCCAACCAGCCTGTGCTCAATGAGGTGATCTATAGAATACCAGCGACGATTCAATTGGCGCTGACTAGTCTACTGATTGCAATTTGTGTCAGCATTCCACTCGGCTTTTTCAGCGGCATGAGGAAAAATGGCATCGTTGATCATGTGAGCCGGCTCATTTCTTTCTTAGGAGCATCTATCCCTACGTTTGTCTTGGGGTATTTGCTCATCTTCTTTTTTTCAGTGAAGCTCGATCTTCTACCGGTAGAAGGGGTGGGAACATGGGAGCATCTCATCCTGCCGTCGGTCACACTGGCCGTCCCTTTAATTGCGATGTATACAAGGTTATTACGATCAAGTGTGAGTGAGGCGCTTCAAGAGCCGTTTGTTCAATATGCGAGAATCAGAGGATTAAAGGAACGGTCGATCATGTTCAAGCATGTATTGAGAATCGCGATATCGCCAATGCTGACAGGGCTTGGGGTGAATCTTGGCAAGCTGCTGACAGGAACCATTATCGTAGAGGCAGTTTTTTCATGGCCAGGGTTTGGGCGTTTCTTTATTGAAGCGATCTTTAACCGGGATCTGCCGGTCATTCAATTCTATGTCCTCATGGCAGCATGTATCTTTATTTTGAGCAGCTTGATTGTGGACTTACTTCAGCTGATCATTGACCCCCGTATTTCCAGAAAGGAAGGCCGCCAGACATGATGACAAAAGGAAAAAATCTCTTCTCTCATCAAAAGCTGATCTCGATCTGCGTGGTGCTCCTTGGTCTATTGCTGATTGTGACAATATGTGCGCCGTGGATCGCTCCACATGATCCGGCGGCTGTCAATCTAGCGATGAAGCTAAAGGGGTCTTCGTGGGAGTATCCTCTTGGGACAGATCAATTAGGCCGATGCAATTTATCTCGAATTTTATATGGTGCACGTGTTTCACTAGGCTGTGCGTTATTAATCTTTCTCTCTTCTTTATTGATTGGGTTAATCGTTGGTTTGTTGTCAGGTTACAAAGGTGGCTGGATCGATCACGTCTTAATGAGAATCTGCGACGGGATCATGGCATTCCCGAACCTAGTGCTGATCCTCGGATTAGTCGGCATCTTCGGTCCTGGACTTTCTCAAGTAGTGCTAGCCTTGATGCTTGTGCAGTGGGTATACTATGCTCGCGTCTTCCGAGGGATGGTGCTAAGTTTAAAAGAACAGAACTTTATTGCTGCTGCGAAAATTAGCGGAACATCCCACTGGAACATCATGAGAAAGCATATGATTCCAAATGTCCTGCCGCCACTCGCGGTCATTGGCACACTCGAAATGGGCTGGGCAATTATGGACATTTCAGCGATGTCCTTTCTCGGATTAGGCGTTCAGCCTCCTATGCCTGAATGGGGAGCGATGATCCATGAAGGGAAATCGTATATTCAAACGAATCCTCAGTTGATGCTGTATCCAGGTCTTGTCATCATGGCTGTCGTCGTCCTCTTTAATTTACTAGGAGAAGCCCTTTCAGAGAAATATGGTATCAAACGCCGTGTGTAAAGGAATGATCAATGTGCAAGAGTCCATTTTACAAATAGAGAACCTGCATGTGCAGACGAAAACGCCTCATGGGACAACCTCTCTTATTCAGGACGTATCGTTTGAAGTAGGGCGAGGTCAAATCGTTGGATTAATAGGTGAGAGCGGCTGCGGGAAAACGGTGACAAGTATGTCGATCTTACATATGCTTGACCGGAAAACAACGGATGTTACTGGTAGCATCACATTACAAGGACGAGAATTGATCGGTATGAGTGAAAGGGCTATGCGCTCTATTCGGGGCAAAGACATCTCATATATTATGCAAAATCCAATGAACAGCTTTACGCCAGTATGGACGATCGGTCATCAGCTGATTGAAACCATCCGCCGGCATACCACTGTCAGTAAAAGGCAGGCAAAAGCGAAGGCAATGGATGCGTTAGCGCAGATGAATCTGCCGCAGCCAGATAAGCTGTTAAACAAGTATCCTTTTGAACTAAGCGGCGGCATGCTGCAGCGTGTCATGATTGCCATGGCTGCCTGTATGCACCCGCCTCTCCTCATAGCAGATGAACCAACAACTGCTTTAGATGTACACACACAGAAGCTGGTGCTTGAGCATCTGAACCAAATTCGTCATGAGTATGGAACCGCCATTTTGCTCATTACTCACGACCTTGGCGTCATTGCAGAAATGGCAGATCAGGTTGTTGTCATGAGACAGGGAGAAATGGTTGAAAAAGCAGAAGTGCTTGAGCTTTTTGAAAACCCCAAGCATGATTATACAAAGAAACTATTAGCAGCTCGTCCATCCATCCCAGCTGTTTGCCCGATTTGAGGTGAGAAGGCCCTTGCATTTATTAGAAGTGAAAGCAGTTAGTCATTCATACAACAGCCGGTCGTTTCTGATGAGAAAAAAAGGCGCAGACCAAGTCTTAAACGGCGTCAATTTAATCATTGAAGAAGGCACGTGCGTCGGATTGCTGGGGCAAAGCGGCGCAGGGAAAAGCACGCTAGGCCGTATCATACTTGGTCTAGAGAAGCCAAAAGCCGGTCAGGTTCTTTTTGAAGGGCAGGATATTTATTGTGCAGATCAAAGAACACGCAAACATTATCGCCGGCATGTGCAAGCGGTGTTTCAAGATTCGTACTCGGCGGTGAATCCAAGGTGGACAGTCGAACAAATTTTATCCGAACCGCTTGAAAACTATGAAACCATGAGCCGAAAAGAACGCAAAATCGTGCTGATCCATTGGCTGGAAAGAGTCGGGCTCAGCGAAAAGGACTTGTCTAAATATCCGCATCAATTCAGCGGTGGCCAGCTGCAAAGGATCAACATTGCAAGAGCCTTATTGCTGCAGCCAAAGCTCGTCGTACTGGATGAATCCGTCAGCAGCTTAGACATGGTCACACAGGGTGTCATTTTAGATTTATTAGTAGAATTAAAGAAGGAACTAGGTGTCGCTTACTTATTTATTACACATGATATGACGGCAGCCTATCACTTAAGTGATCAATTGGCGATATTAGATCAAGGTGAACTTGTTGCTCAATTTCGATCAAAGGATGATTTCTTTTCATCTGAAGAGATAGCGGTGCAAAAGATGAGAGATGCAATGCTCGCAGACCATCCTTTGTCCCGAACAATTGGCAGACCGGTTCGATAAATCTTCATTACATCAATGCCTCTTTTAGAAGAGGCTCAGCGTGTAGACAAACCCTCGCATTCGTTGTCAGGTCTGCGCGCTGGTGCTCACGAATGTTCAATTCGCTCCGCGCCAGTGCTCGCCCTTCCTAGACTTCAAAGGTTTTCTATCACGCTGAAAAGAAGACAAAGTGCTAAAATAAAAATCATTTTAGCACTTTGTCAACAATCTAAGCCTCTTTTAGAAGAGGCTATTTTTCATGAAAGGCAGGTGGCATCGTGAACCATCGAGCGTATTTAGCTTTAGCCATTCCTTTAACCATCTCAACGATGACCACTCCATTACTTGGAGCTGTTGATACAGCAGTTGTCGGTCAGCTTGCCAACCCCGCGTATATTGGAGGCGTCGCGGTTGGCAGTCTCATTTTCAGTACACTCTATTGGCTCTTTGGTTTTTTGCGGGTGAGTACATCTGCTTTTGCCGCTCAGGCAAACGGGGCGCAGAGTGAAGAGCAGGGCGTACTTGCTTTTCTAAGACCCTTTTTAATCGCCATCATTGTCGGCCTTTGTTTTATTGCCCTACAATGGCCCATTATTCAATCTGCTTTTCTCGTGATCTCTCCGGCTGCGGATGTACGGCAATTTGCAGCAGATTATTTTCTTATTCGGATTTGGGGTGCGCCGTTTACCTTAATGAATTATGTGATATTAGGCTGGCTGATGGGAATGGCAAAAATGAAAGAAGCCCTCTCTTTACAAATCTTGATCAATGTCATGAATATGGTCCTTGCCCTCCTGCTTGTTCATGTGTTTTCGTTTGCAGTCAAAGGGGTGGCGGCCGCGACATTGATATCTGAATTAACCGCCTTTGTATTAGGCGCATGGATCATCATGAAACATTCAAAAAACGGGTTCCAGATGTCGTCTATTAAGAAAATCATGGATACACAGGCAGTTCAGAAAATGTTTCATGTGAATAAAGACTTGTTTATTCGGACGATTTGTCTGCTTGTCGTGATTAACATGTTTACAGCAAAAGGTGCTTCTTTTGGAACAGAGATGCTGGCGGCCAATGCCATCTTATTTCAAATTCACTACATCATGGCTTATTTGTTCGATGGTTTTGCCAATGCATCCAGCATCCTTGTGGGGAGATCAGTTGGGGCAAATGATCGCACCCTTTATGAGAGAACTTTAACCCTTTCGAGGCAGTGGGCACTTGTCATGGCATGCCTAATTGCGTCGGTTTATTTTCTCTTAAAAGAGCCGATCTTGGGCTTGTTTACAAATCTTCCCCGTCTTTTAGATGTGACATTAGGCTATGCAGACTGGCTCGTTCTCTATCCGTTTGCCGCTTGTTTCGGTTTGGTCATATACGGTGTATTTACAGGTGCGACAGAAATTGCCCCTGTCAGAAATTCAATGCTGTTTGCGATGATCTTGTTTATCGTTGTTCAAGCAGCGGTTACGCCTATTTGGCATAATCACGGATTATGGTTTGCCTTTATCATCTATACTACCGGACGGTCTGGCTTTTTGATGATGTACAAATCAAGGCTGGATCAGAAGCTTTTCGCAAATGAAAAACACCCTTTGCCATCATGACAAAGGGTGTTCATGTTCATTCATTCGCTTTCTTTTTTCACCTTTTGATACGCCTCATCAAGGTGCTGAATTCGCTTCAAAACCACAGCATTTTTGGTCAGCTGATCTTGTACAAGCGTTGACACCACTGAGCGGTAATAGGCATTCATGGCATGAATCTTGTCTTCATTTTGATTCATGGCGATGTGTTGTTTCAAGTTGTCAACAAAGTATGGAACGGAAAAAAGTTCAGACATGGGAATCACTCCTATTTCGTATATACGGTCCGTCAATCTTCATGTAAAATGATGAGAGGGAGGGGAGACAATGAGCCTTAATCTGCAACAAGAACAAGTATTAAAGCAGGTGCTCACACAAGAACTCCGGCAGGCCATTACATTGCTCCAGCTGAATAGCACTGAGCTTGGCGAGTATCTTGACCAGTTAGCGCTTGAGAACCCTCTGATTGAGCGGAAAGACACGGACAGCTATCAACCAGTTTATCATAAAAAATCTCAAGACCGAATGACAGAGCCGTATCGAACGCATCAAAAAGAAAGCCTGCAAATGTATTTAAAGAAACAAGCCATTGATTTGAATTTAAGTGAAAAGAATCAAAGGATCTTTCATTTTATGATCGAGTCCATTGATTCCAATGGCTATTTAAATGAACCAGTTGACGAGATGGCAGCAGTCTTAAAGGTGTCAGCTGAAGAAGTTGAAGCCGTCCTTCATCAGCTTCAATCGCTAGAGCCTGCCGGTATTGGCGCAAGATCTTTACAAGAATGCATCCTGCTTCAGCTGAGAAGAAAAAAGGAGCGCTGGTATGAAGCTGAGCTGATCATCGATGAGCACTTCTTTCTCTTTGCAAGAAAGGCATGGAAGGAAATCGCGGCGAAAACAGGTATTTCCATGAAAACACTTCAAGCGGTACAAGATGAGGTGTCGCAGCTTGAACCAAGACCAGGCATCCATTTCTCATACGAAGAAGACCATGTGTATATAGAGCCGGATGTGACGATTACTGTCGTGCAAGACCACATCGCATTTGAGCTGAATCAGCGCGCTTTCCCAGACGTTGAAATGAATGAAGGATACTTCGCTATGATTCAAGACCGAAAGCGGCATGAAGCATATGTGTATCTAAAGGAAAAAGAGCAACAGTACAATTGGCTTCTCCAAGCGCTGAAGCAAAGAAAACAAACGATGACCCATGTCGTTCGTGAGATTATCTTACACCAGACAGATTTTTTCCTTACAGGGAAACATAAAATGAAACCGCTTACGATGAAACGTATCGCAGATATATTGCAAGTGCATGAGTCAACAGTCAGCCGAACGGTGAAAGGGAAAATGGTGCAAACCCCTTATGGCCTCATGGAAATGAAGCAATTTTTCCAAGCAAAGCTAGAAGGGCCCTCACTGGAAGAGGCGTCCAGCTACACAGTCAAGACGTACATTGCCGAGCTGATCCAAACGGAAAATAAGAAAAAACCGTATTCAGATCAGCAAATGATGACGCAGCTTCAGCAAACCTTTGGCATTCGAGTCTCACGCCGAACCATTGCGAAATATCGTGAACAAATGAATCTTCCATCATCTACACTGCGGAAGCGCTATGATTAAAAAGAAGTACTTGCCAGAAACATGGCAGGTGCTTCTTTTTTGTTGAAAGGGAGGCACATAGAAGATTTTTTGAAAATTAAATCGGGGAGACGTGTGAACGGAAATTTTGGGGTAAAGTATAAGATAGGGCATGAGCCGAAAAGGATAGACAACAGTGATGAGGTGAGACCAATTGAAATATAAACAAATCAAAACCAAAAAAATATATGAAGAAATTGCGGATGCATTAATCGAATCCATTCGCACTGGTGAGCTTCTTCCGGGAGAAAAATTAGATTCGGTTCAAGCGCTCTCAGAAAACTTTCAAGTCAGCCGTTCCGCTGTGAGAGAGGCGCTGTCTGCTCTCAAAGCGATCGGATTAATAGAGATGAAGCAAGGGGAGGGCACATATGTGAAGCAGTTCGATCCTGAACAGCTCGCATTTTCTTTATCTCCTGCATTTTTAATGAAGCAGCATGATGTCAGGCAGCTCCTTGAAGTGAGAACCATTATTGAAACAGGAGCTGTCAAAAAGGCGGCGCTGCTTCGGACGGACGATGACCTTCATCAGCTGCGTGATGCACTTGAACAAATGAAGCTGGCAGAAGCCCATGAAGAAATTGGTGAAGAGGCAGATCTCACCTTCCATCTCGCCTTAGCCAAAGCCTCGAAGAATGATGTATTAAAGGTGTTAATGAATCAGGTCTCATCCTTGTTAGTAGAAACGATGCGGGAAACGAGAAAAGTCGTGTTATTCTCAACGAAAGCCTCCATTCGGAAGCTTTACGAAGAACATGAACAAATTTACAAAGCCATCGTTGCAAGGCAGCCAGAAGAAGCAGAGAAAGCGATGCTTACGCATTTGAAAAATGTAGAAAATCTGCTCGGTGATGTGCTGCAAAAACCAGCAGAACAAACAGATACACAATAAGCTGTGCCGAAATGATGGCACAGCTCTATTATTGACGAGAAATATGTAGCTTTTTCATTCGATATTGCAGACTTTGCCTGCTCATGCCCAATAACTTTGCAGTCTGTGAAATATTATCGTCCATTTTTTCTAAGTAATGGACGATGTATTGTTTTTCGAATCGTTCCATTTGGGTTTGGAAATCAGTCGTCTGTTCTGGGCTTGTATACACAAAGGTGTCAGCAGCTGCGGTTTGCTGCAAAGAATTTGTTTGCAATTGCGCCTTAGGACGGTCTTCCCCGTGTTTAAATCTAAAATGATAGGGAAGGTGATGCATGCTTAAGTCGTCTTCATCCATCATCATATTCATCCCCGCCTCAATCACATGCTCAAGTTCTCTTACATTGCCTGGCCAATGATACGCCTTAAAAAGGGCAAGTACCTCTTCATCAGCCGCCTTCACCTTCATTTGAAACAGCTCATTATATTTTTGAATAAAATGATTCACAAACGTAGGAATGTCCTCTTTTCGTTCAGAAAGCGGCGGAATAAATAAGGTGACAATACCGAGACGATAAAATAAATCCTTGCGCATACGTCCACCTGCGATTGCATCCACAGGGTCCTCATTCATATTGGCAATCACTCTTACATCAACAGCAATTTCCTTTGTGCTTCCTAGCCTTCTCACACGTTTCTCCTGTAAGACGCGCAGTAGTTTTGCTTGAAGATGAGGATTTAATGAGTTGATCTCATCTAAAAGCAAGGTTCCTCCTTGCGCCTGCTCAAATAAGCCAGGCTGATCAGCTGCTCCCGTAAAAGCCCCTTTTTGTGTACCAAAGAGCAGGCTTTCAATCAAATTATCAGGCAGTGCCGCACAATTTTGGGTAATAAATGGTCCGGATGACCGGCTGCTGCCGTTATGAATGCTTTGAGCAAACAGCTCTTTCCCAGTCCCAGTTTCGCCAACAATGAGCACATAGGAAGAGGTGCGTGTCGCTCGTTTCGCATGCTCAATCACCTCTAAAAAGGCAGGGCTTTGTCCAATAATAGAATCGAAGGTAAAGCGAGTGCTTCCTTTTTTCTTCATATTGTGATGAATCAGCCGTTCTAGCTTCGTCACATCATTCGAAATTTCAACTGCCCCTTGAATGAGACCGTCTCGAACGAGCGGGTATGTATGGTTAATCGTTGTGATTTCTTTTCCGTTGTAATTATGATACGTCTGCTTGGCATGTACGGTTTGTTTCCCGGTACGCAGCGCTTGGACAAGTGTACTGTGCATCTCATCTTGAAAGGCGAAGAAATCGAGTACATTTTTATGGAGAACATCTGAGCGTTTCAATGATTCAATTTCCATCATTTTTTTATTATAAACAACAGTATTGCCATTCTCGTCAATGGCGTGAACCCCGACATCAATTAAATCGAGCATTTGTTTATATAAATCAATCTCATTTTCAAGCTTTGCGGTATGCATATCTTTTTTCACTTGCGCCACCTCCTGACGTTACCTCTATTTTACATGAAAAATTTTGCAGTTTCCTCTAAAAAATTTTGCGCATGCAAAGATATTTTGCGTAATGAATGAGGTAAACCCTTATGATCAAGCGGTCAGAAAGTTGGCACGATCCTTGCATAACATATGGATGAAGATGAACCCAATTGAAAAAAGCTACCTTACAGAAGGAGGAATAGATGATGACACAGACAAATGAATTGATTCAACAAACAGAACAATATGGAGCGGCAAACTATCATCCGTTGCCAATTGTAATTTCAGAGGCTGAGGGAGTGTGGGTGACAGACCCTGAAGGCAATCGATATATGGATATGCTGAGTGCGTATTCCGCAGTGAACCAAGGACATCGCCATCCCCGCATTATTGAAGCGCTCAAAAAACAGGCAGATCGCGTGACACTCACGTCGAGAGCCTTTCATAATGATCAGCTTGGTCCTTGGTATGAAAAAATTTGCAAACTGACGAATAAAGACATGGCACTGCCAATGAATACAGGTGCTGAAGCTGTAGAAACCGCTGTAAAAGCAGCGAGACGCTGGGGCTATGATGTGAAAGGAATCGAAGAGAATCGTGCAGAAATCATTGCGTGTGTTGGCAATTTCCATGGGAGAACGATGACGGCTGTGTCTCTTTCCTCAGAAGCAGAATACCAAAGAGGTTTCGGCCCAATGCTTCCTGGAATTAAGTTGATTCCTTACGGAGATATAGAAGCGTTACGTGAAGCTATCACACCACAGACAGCGGCTTTCCTCATTGAACCGATTCAAGGTGAAGCGGGTATTGTCATGCCGCCAGAAGGCTTCTTGAAAGATGCCAAAACGCTTTGTGAGCAAGAAAATGTGCTGTTCATTGCGGATGAAATTCAAGTGGGGTTAGCACGAACAGGTAAGATGTTTGCGTGTGATTGGGAAGACATTGAGCCAGATATGCTGATTCTTGGGAAAGCTTTAGGCGGCGGAGTATTCCCAATCTCGTGTGTTGTAGCAAACCGTGATATTTTAGGCGTATTTAACCCTGGTTCTCATGGATCTACCTTTGGAGGAAATCCTCTTGCGTGTGCGGTGTCGCTTGCTGCACTGGATGTTTTAATCGACGAAAAGCTTGCAGCCCGCTCTATGGAGCTTGGTGAATACTTCAAAGACAAATTGGCACGCATTCAAAGTCCTGTGATTAAAGAAGTGCGCGGCCGCGGACTATTTATAGGCATGGAGCTGACAGAGGCAGCTAGACCTTATTGTGAAAAACTGAAGCAAGCAGGTTTGTTATGTAAGGAAACTCATGAAACAGTCATCCGTTTTGCACCACCGCTGACTATTTCAAAAGAAGATTTAGACTGGGCGATTGGTCATATTGAAGCACTGTTTCAAGCTTAAATGGCAAAGGGGGAGGAAGCTTCACTTTCTCCCTTTCTTTTTCAACGAACAGCGAATTTTGTCAAAGGATGCTGAATAGAAGAGGGAAAGTGGGGAAGTGGATTTGATGCAAGAACAGCATAATGAACTAGAGCGTTCCATGAAAAGCAGACATCTTTTTATGATTGCCTTAGGCGGCGTCATCGGTACGGGCCTTTTCCTTGGATCAGGATTGATTATCCATCAGGCAGGGCCGGGGGGAGCCATTCTATCGTTTATCATTGGCGGACTGTTAATGTATTTGGTCATGCTGTGTCTTGGAGAATTAGCAGTGGCGATGCCAACAGCCGGTTCCTTTCAGGAATATGCAACCAAATATATAGGCCCGTCCACAGGCTTTATGATTGGTTGGCTGTACTGGTTTAGCTGGGCGTGTACGATTGGTCTGGAGTTTACATCAGCAGGCATATTGCTCCAAAGGTGGTTTCCAGATATCCCGGTTTGGCTCTGGTGTCTAGCATTTAGCGTGATATTATTTGCCGTGAATGCCATCTCTGCTCGCAGCTTCGCTGAAACGGAGTTTTGGTTTTCAGCTATCAAGGTTGCGGCCATCCTATTGTTTATTATCATCGGAATTGGCGCAATTTTCGGAATGATTCATTTGAAAGGCGGAGAACCAGCCCCTTTATTTCGTCATTTGACGGATCATGGCGGACTATTTCCTAATGGTGTTTTTGCTATTTTATTAACCATGGTCACGGTCAATTTCTCCTTCCAAGGAACAGAACTTGTAGGGATCGCAGCAGGTGAGAGTGAAAGCCCTGAAAAAACATTGCCTCGATCAATACGGAATATTATTTGGAGAACGATGGTCTTTTTCGTTTTATCAATTGCGGTTCTGGCAGCACTTCTTCCATGGCAGACAGCAGGCGCTGTCGACAGTCCGTTTGTGGTCGTGCTGGACAAGGTCGGCATCCCATATGCCGCAGATATCATGAATTTTATTATCATCACCGCTGTCTTATCTGTAGCAAACTCTGGATTATATGCGTCATCACGTATGCTCTGGTCGCTTTCAAAGGACGGGAAAGGACCTGCTTTTACGAAAAAGCTGTCCAAGCGTAAAATCCCGATCAATGCATTATTGGTGACAATGGGTGTATCCGCTCTATCTCTGCTCACAAGTGTTGTGGCACCAAAAACGGTGTATGTGTGGCTTATTTCGATTTCTGGAATGGTTCTTGTTGTGGTGTGGATGTCCATTTGTTTGTCTCAATATTTCTTTAGAAAACAATTCATAAAAGATGGTGGAGATGTAAAGGATCTCGTCTTCCGTACACCGCTCTATCCATTTGTCCCACTAGCAGGCTTCATCGCATTTGGCATCGTGCTCATCAGCCTATTCTTTATTGAGGATCAGCGGATTGGCCTTTATTGCGGCGTTCCGTTCATGGCAGCCTGCTACATCATTTATTATCTCAAAATCAAACCGAAGGAAGAGGCAAAGCGTTTTGCCGAAGAGGAAGGAATCCCAAAAACATAAAAGACGACTATATCAAAAAAATGTGCATGCGGACCTCTTACGCATGCACACTTTCATTGATGAATTCATTCAATATAGAAAAAAATAAAATATTTTGAAAAGAAATATCATAGCAAGAACCTTGATGACAAGCAGGCTATCGGTGAAAATGTGTCTATTTTTTGTCTAAATGTGTTTGTAATAGTTGAAAATGCAAGATGATCCTGTTAAAATAATTAAAGAAAGCAGGGATTGATTTTTTTTGGCTGTGGCGGGACGTTTTTTGTCACAGTGGGACGTTTTTAGTCCAACGTGAAAAGAAAGGGTCGTTAGCCATGAATCGTTTAT
>Ga0209295_1000086_pt1 | contig 129541 bp, 102 predicted proteins | sample Porto_5metaG_FD_187428 | JGI IMG/M metagenome (GOLD analysis project Ga0209295, IMG submission 187428) | Marine algal microbial communities from Porto, Portugal - Porto_5 metaG (SPAdes) (version 2) | ecosystem: Host-associated > Algae > Red algae > Unclassified | place: Portugal: Porto...
AGCTACCTGAAGGCACTCTACGTCAAGTTGGCGAATACAATGTTGATATTCAGCTACACCATGACGTTACTGCTAGCATCTTAGTTACTATTCTTTCTGAAGATGGTAACAACGAAGATTCAGCTGACGAAGAAGCTGCTGAAGAAGACTATTCTGAAGAGTAATCTTCTATGTAGTTAGACTCAGTCTGCAAAAAGCCAGCAACTTAGGTTGCTGGCTTTTTTACGTGCGTCATTTTTGACATTAGAATTTATATATTTAGACCATTTATATCGCTAACTTACACTCCTTTATCTTGATAAATTAGGATTTTATATATTCCTAAACAGCTTAGGATTCTCAAAAAATCTATTGCTATGATAGCGGTGTTATCTATGCAATGTTGTAGTAACTAAATGCAACAACTACCTTAAAAACGCTATACCAAACAACAAGATACTGCCTATATAATCATCTTTATTACTATTAGCAGAATTGATAATCTACTGCTATTTAATGTACTAATAGGGCGCAAGAACATGAAAGAAAATAATAACATCCATACCGATGACAAGCTTATCTGTATCCAAGGTAATGCATACTATTCCGAAGGTGAAGTATATACAGTTGGCAGGATAGTCAATGACAAATACTTTCAGCTGCTGACCAGTGGCAACGATGATCATTGGTATGCCACGTTGGATGATCAAGGCATTTACGTCAGCTTTGATACTGCAACTGCTACCAATAACAAAGCTTTTTTTGATAAGATTGCCTAATTGTTAATAAGGGTACTTCTTAGAATATCTATCCTAAAAATAATTATTACTCAGGTAGGTAAATATTGTTTAGACAGGAACTGGTCATTATAAATGGCCAGTTTTTTTGGTTTGAAGTATTAGCAATTGCTAGTTATAAAAGTATTTCCACACACGTCTTCGACGTTTTCTTACTAATTTCCGTCATTTTAAAATTAAGTATCTCTCGATTTTTTGTCAACAGCGCCAACTATTTAACGAATCTATTTCCTAGCGGCGTCTATTTACTATAAAATATGCCCCTTTAAAATTTCGTATCGTTAGTGATGCAGATAGTTAGTCAGATATCGTTTAAATGTAGACATGGTAAAAGCCTGTGAAAGTACTACACAGAGTAGACTTAGCACGCGATATACCGTGTTTAATCTCGATATAATTGACTATATTTGCATTGGTAATCAATTAAGATATAAACCATATTGAGACAGTGATGATTGTATTTTGGCTTGTGCTGACCATTCTTTTTATTATTTTCGCTACCGCAAAACTAAAGTGGCATCCCTTTTTAGTATTGATTCTCTCTGCTTTTTTGGTCGCGCTATTTTATCAAGTACCACTTAACACGGTCGCAAAAACGATCTCTGATGGTTTCGGTGGTATCTTAGGCTATATCGGTCTTGTGATTGTATTTGGTACGATTATTGGTTTAATCCTTGAAAAAACGGGTGCGGCTATCGTAATGGCAGAGTCGGTTATCAAGGTATTAGGGCCACGCTTCCCTACCTTGACCATGTCTATCGTCGGTGCAGTCGTTTCGATCCCTGTATTTTGTGACTCTGGCTATATTATCTTGAACTCTCTAAAAGAGTCTTTGGCTGAGCGCTTACATGTATCAAGTGTCGCGATGAGCATTGCCTTGGCCACTGGACTATACGCTACCCACACCTTTGTACCACCGACACCAGGCCCAATCGCAGCGGCAGGTAACTTAGGCCTAGAGTCAAACTTAGGTTTGGTTATTATGGTCGGTGTGGTGGTGACAGCAGTTGCGGTACTGGCTGGCTGGTGGTGGTCTAATCGCTTTCTTAACGCTACTCCTGACAATATCAATGCGACAGATGCTCCTACAGCCGCAATGCCTGAAGGAATGAAAACTCGTGATGATTATAGTCACTTGCCTTCAGCAACAATGGCGTTTTTACCAATCATCGTTCCTATCATATTAATCTGCCTGTCTTCGGTTGCTAATTTCCCAAGCGCACCGTTTGGCAGTAGCATGGTAGCGGAGATTTTAATATTCATTGGTAACCCATTAACTGCGTTACTTATAGGTTTATTCTTATCGTTTTTCTTAATCAAATCAAGCCAAAAAACGCAAGAAATCAGCGATAGTATCTCACAAGGTTTGGTAGTAGCAGCCCCTATTCTATTGATCACTGGAGCTGGTGGCGCGTTTGGTGCCATGCTAAAAGTAACGCCAATTGGCGATTACTTAGGTTCGACGCTATCTGCTTTGGGTTTAGGTATCTTCATGCCATTTATCGTCTCTGCTGCGCTAAAAACAGCACAAGGCTCAACCACAGTCGCATTGGTTACGACTTCTGCTATGGTTGCCCCACTATTGAGCCAGATTGGCCTAGATAGCGAGCTTGGACGCGTCTTCTGCGTGATGGCAATCGGTGCTGGTGCCATGACCATCTCACATGCCAATGACAGCTTCTTTTGGATTGTTAGCCAGTTTAGTCGCATGAGCGTCGCACAAGCGTACAAGGCTCATTCAATGGCCACTGGTATCCAAGGTGTGACTAGCATCGTATTTATCTGGTTGTTGACCCTAGTGTTTATCTAGTTCATAAAATTGGGTATTTCTACATACGTTTATTTGATGATTACTAAGTAAACGTTTTAAAACATGACACTATCGCAATGATCGTGTCATTAAGATATTCAAAGAGAGCCGTATGAAAATTTTGATCGCCCCTGACTCGTTTAAAGAAAGTTTAGAAGCACTGGACGTGTGCCATGCCATTCAATCTGGCTTTAGTCAAGTGTTTCCAGATGCTGACTATAAGCTACTGCCAATGGCCGATGGCGGCGAAGGCACCTCAGCGGTATTGTCCTATGTATTGGGCGGGCGCTGGAAAGAAGTCAGAGTACATGACCCATTGATGAGACCGATTACGGCAAAGTATCTGTTATTGCCTAATGCGACTGCTGTTATCGAAGTGGCCCAAGCCTGCGGATTGCACCTACTGACAGCTGATGAGCGTAATCCTGTTATTGCGAGTAGCTATGGTGTTGGGGAGCTGATCGAAGATGCGTTAGAAGAAGGTGCTAAGCGTATCGTTATTGGTCTAGGTGGTAGCGCGACCAACGATGCAGGACTTGGTATGCTAATGGCGCTAGGCATAACATTTCATGATATTAATGATAGCCTGCTCACTCATGGTGGTGGCGCACTTGCTAGCTTACATAAGCTCGATAACACTAGCCTGCATGCAAAGATATCAGACACGGTATTTGAGGTTGCTTGTGATGTTACCAACCCATTATGCGGTCTGCTGGGTGCAAGCGCAGTATTTGGCCCACAAAAAGGCGCTTGCCCAGAACAAGTCAATACTTTGGACAAGGCACTCAGTCACTTTGCGACCATCTGTGGACAGCATGGCTATGAAGACTGTCAATACGTTGAAGGCGCTGGCGCGGCTGGCGGTCTTGGCTATGCGATGATGACGTTCTTTCAAGCTCAGCTAAAGTCAGGCTTTGATACGGTTGCCGAAGTGGCTCACCTGTCACAGCATATTGCAGAGGCTGATCTCGTCATCACTGGCGAAGGCAAGCTCGATGCGCAAACGGCCATGGGTAAAGTGGCAGGCGGTATCAGCCAAATCGCTAAGGCTAGCCGTACACCTGTTATCGCTATCTGCGGTAGTGTCGATGGACTAAAACCTGCTCAGACCAGCCAGTTCGATGTGGTCATGCCGAGTATCCAAAAGGTAGACACGATTGATAATGTGTTAGGCTCTGCTTATAACAATATTGAGACTACTGCTGCTAATATTGCTGCAAGTATCAAACTTGGGCAGACTTTAAGATAGATGCAATTTTTCATAGGCTCAATCTATCAATAAGCCTCCTTCACTAAATGCACAGCTATTGAACTTTCGATTAACCCTTCGTTAGCTGTGCATTTATCATTCTTAACATGTCTATAGCCATTTTTTTACTTCGTCAATGACCGTATGCATTCTATTAGAAAGTGCTTGCTGTCGTCTGACTGCCAGATATAGCGTCTCACTAACGGCAACTGGTAAATGATGACTGTTAATCAGCTCAGGCTTTGAATAAGCAGCCACGGCATGTGCTGGCAAAACAGTAAAGCCTAATCCTCTGCTGACTGGCTCTAAGATTAACCCTATCTGATTCGAAAATCCTTTTTTCTCAAAATCATTGATATGCTGAAATTGCTCATAATTGGCAGTCAGTAGCATGCCTGCATGATGGGCGCCATCCGGATGATCGATAAATCCAAGTGCCATAAGCTGCTCCCAGCTAGGCTCTACTGTAGCCGCAGGGGTTACTAGTATCAATGCTTCTTGTGCCATAGGTTTGCAGCTAACCGTTTCATCGTCTGATACATCTGTCATAAAGCCGATATCAATCTCGTGATTTGCCAACGCCCGCTCAATGTCAGAATTGGGTGCAAAGCGGTAATCAATTACTAGTTTTGGATGCTGCTGCTGTAGTGTCAAAAGCTGCGGATATAGTTTAAGTCCCACACTACCCGGTGACATCAACCTTACAAATCCTTCGTAAGGTGGATCTTCACCGATACGCTGTTCTAAATTTGATAATCGCTGCAATATCTCGCCTGCTTCTTTATAAAGCTCCTCACCTGCATTGGTCAATGAAAACTGCTTTCCTTGTCGAATCAACAAGTCTGTATCTAGTTGCTCTTCTAACTTGCTTATGTGTTGGCTAACACCAGACTGCGTCATATATAGACGTTCAGCCGTACGAGTAAAGTGCCCAACTTCAGCAAGCGTACAGAAAGTTCGTAGCCATATGATATTTATCATTACTTTTCATACTTATTTATATAATATTTGATAATTTTACATAATGAAGGTGCATTTGTATACTGGCCTCACGTTAAACAAGAGTACAGCAAACAGGAGCACAAATTATGAACAACGTTTATCCAAGAAGCTTTTCGCACATCGGTCTGTCAGTCCCTAATTTAGATGCCGCCGTAAAATTTTATACTGAAGTGATGGGTTGGTACACCATCATGGAACCAACTGAGATTGTCGAAGATGACAGCCCGATTGGTGAGATGTGTACTGAAGTATTCGGTGCAGGTTGGGGCAGCTTCCGTATCGCTCACCTATCTACTGGTGACCGTATCGGTGTTGAGATTTTTGAATTTAAAAACCAAGAAAACCCTGAAAACAACTTTGAATACTGGAAAACAGGTATCTTTCACTTCTGTGTTCAAGATCCAAATGTTGAAGAACTGGCTGAGCGTATGGTTGCATCAGGTGGTAAAAAGCGTATGGAAAAACCACGCTACTACTACCCTGGCGAAAAACCTTACCGCATGATCTATATGGAAGACCCATTCGGTAACATCGTTGAGATTTATAGCCACAGTTACGAGCTTATCTATAGCGAAGGCGCATACTAGGTTCAGTATAAATACAGCTTAGTATAAATTTAACTTAGTATAGAGTTAGCTTATATCTGATTGAAAAACCAATAGCGTACTCATCATCTGAGTACGCTATTTTTTCGTGCGCTTTCTATGTGCTCCATCTATTGTATAGAATGTGAGCCATGCTACTATTTAGTCAGCTATATATAAAACTATAAACCAACCCATTATCAAGGATGATAAATGACTCAATCTGACATTACTCTAGACCTAGACGACCTTCTGGTTATTAGAAAAGACAATAAAGAAAGTGGCGTCGTCACGCTCACCTTAAACCAACCCAAGCAGTTCAATGCGTTGTCCGTTGAAGTACTATCTGCCATGCAAGCAGAACTGGATAATATCGCTCAAGACGATACGATCAAAGTCGTGGTTATTCAAGCGACAGGCAAAGCATTCTGTGCTGGTCACAATCTAAAACAAATGCGCGCACACTCAGAGGCAGCGTTTCACCGTGCCCTATTCCAGCAATGTAGCAAAATGATGCTTACTATCAACCGTATGCCGCCAGTCGTCATTGCAGAAGTACAAGGCATTGCCACAGCCGCAGGATGTCAGCTGGTCGCCGCTTGTGACTTAGCCGTTGCCGCTGATAATGCAAAATTTGCCACCTCTGGGATAAACGTTGGACTGTTCTGCTCCACGCCTGCCGTTGCTGTCAGCCGTAATCTACCTCGCAAGCAAGCGTTTGAAATGCTAATCACAGGTGAATTTATCGACGCGCATACTGCCTTGCAATATGGATTAATCAATCGAATAGCACCAGCAGAGCAGTTAGATCAAACACTACAGTCATTGATAACGGCAATCACCGCCAAATCCCCAGTAGCGGTAAGAACTGGCAAAGATATGTTCTATAAGCAGCTAGATATGAGCATCGAAGATGCTTATGACTATGCCAGTGAAGTAATGACGGGCAATATGATGGCGGACGATGTAAGTGAAGGCATTGACGCTTTTATCGAGAAGCGCCAAGCGGTATGGAAAGGGTGTTAGTACCTATGACACTAATCATTGTATTGCTTAACTGACGTTACACAGCGTAGGCTTTATCTAGAAAGCTAGCACGCCCTTTTTCGCTAATCTCAATTTGCTTATTGCCAAGCATAAAAAAGGCCACGATATCGCTATCATGGCCTTTTTTATTTCTATTTGATACAGGTGCTATAGGTACTATGAGCAGTCTTTACTCAGCAGCGATAGCGATCATCTCAACCAATAGCTCAGGACGTGCTAAAGCTGACTCACCACAAGCGCGAGCTGGTGGCTGAATACCTTCAAACCACTGGTCATAGACTTCATTCATAGCAGCAAAATCAGCCATGTCTTTGATCCAAACTGTGACTGATAGTAGCTTTGATTTATCACTACCAACTTCTTCTAGCAACGTTTGGATTTTTTCTAGACAAGTCAATGTTTGCGCTTTGATATCGTCTTCTGCGTTACCTACCTGACCACACAAATAGATAGTTTGGTTATGGATTACGGTTTTGCTCATACGTTGATTGCTGTGTAGCTTCTTAATCATGTCTATACCTTTCATTTATTAATTTAAGTCTGTGCTAACTATAGTCAATCCACTATAAAAGCGTTACAGCGTTAACCTCGCTTGAAGTATGACATATACATCTGCACTCGGTTGCCTTGTACCGCTCTTAAACTGGATCAACTATATATCAGATGCGCTCTTAGTTAGAAAAACGCTGGGCACTAAATGGTGCAAGATTGACCAATGTAGGCTTATCGTGGATCATCTCTTCAACCAGACGACCTGTCATAGGCCCTAAGGTGAAACCCTGATGGCTGTGACCAAATGCGAACCATAATTTTTCATGCTTGTCTGCAGGACCAATAACTGGCTTCATATCAGGCATACAAGGACGTGACCCTGCCCATGCTTCACTCTCAACCGCATCTTCTAGTGGCAAGATTTTTTTCGCCAGCTTCAATACAGTTTTTAACTGACCAAAGTTCTTTGGCGCATTCATCGTGGTCATCTCAGCACCAGTAGTAATACGGATACCCTGCTGCATTGGCCCCATCACAAAGCCTTTGTCCATATCAAACATACTGTGATTGATGGTGTTCTTTTCTGTCACTTTGAAATGCTGATGATAGCCGCGCATTGGGAACAATGGCAAGTTATAGCCAAGTGGTCTGATCAAATCATTAGACCATGGGCCTGCTGCGATAACCAATTTGTCACTATAGTATGTATCGTTATCAGTGATAACTTTCCAGCCTTCGCCATCTTGAACGATTTCTTTCACGTCGCTTTCTTTGATAGTACCCTGCATATCTTGGAAGTTTTTTGCATAAGCTTTCACGAGTGAGCTTGGGTTCGATACTTGCCAAGAGTTTTTCCAATGAATTGCGCCAACAAAACCTTCGAAATTGGCACTAGGCTCCATTGCTTTGAGCTCTTCAAGGTTTAGTACGTTATGCTCAACACCTTGGTTACGCGCGTCGATAGCTGATACTTGAGCTTCTTTGAACGTCTCTTCCGAGCGATGCAATTGCAACCAACCATCACGAGTAATGAGCTCGTCAGCACCAGAGGCGCTAATCATGGTTTGATGCTCACTAGTACAATGCTCAATCAACGTCTGCCACTCTGATTCGATCTTTTTGACCGAAGCTGGTGTAGAGTATTTCCAGTACTGAAGCAGGGCTTGGTGATAACGCAAAATTGCCGGGATACGATAGCGAATATCTGTACCTTGGTTTGGCAACACTCTGATCATTTCTGTCAGCTGACGAGGAAAAGGATGTGTATGAATGGCTTCGCGCTGAATCAATCCTGCATTGCCGTATGAGGTCTCTGACCCTGGCAACTTTTTGTCTAATAATAATACATTTGAGTTATTTTTTTGTAGATGCCACGCGATTGACGTGCCAACCATACCTGCACCGATAACGATAACTTCGTAGCGCATAACCTATCCTTTTCTTAGGGTGTTAATACAGAGTATCAAATATAAGGGTCTAACAGAATTAGGTGGTAATAGTAACGCATTAGGACAAATTTAAAACCCTTATCTGAGAAATATTTTTGCGTCACATACTTTTTGTTATAGGATTTTTGAGAAGGTATTTTTGATAGGAATAATACTAGCTCTGAGCAATAATCTAGCAACAAATTTGATGAAAATAGCGTCAAATTATCCAATGTTTTTGAACATGAAATTTTCAGCTATTTGAAAGCTCACTTATCTATATTACTGAATAGCCTTATTAGCTTATGTTTAATTGATTGGATAATCAACTAAACATAGCGTATTACCACCAAACTGGGTCATCGTCTTCTATCATGATCCGCCTTGTCGTCTCAACCGTTACCTCGTCTGCAGATAGCTCAGCGATAAAACGTGATGGTTTGTCAAAGTATCCAGAATAACTAGAGAAGTAGTTTGGTGCCGTCAGATATAACTGTGTCTTTGCACGACTACAGGCAACATAAAACAGCTTACGCTCTTCTTCTAATGCTTCAAAGTCATCCAAAGAACGATGATGCGGCGTGATGCCATCTACCAATGAGTTAACAAACACTACTGGCCACTCAAGGCCTTTAGCACTATGAATGGTCGAGATAGTGACTTTGTCATTACTACTATCTTGTCCATTATTCGAGTTGCCCATGACAGCAACCGAATCATTAGGTGGGTCTAAAGCGAGATTTTCTAAAAAGCTATCAAGGCTTGCGTGCTCTGTCGCTAAGTTCTTTAGCACCCGAAAGTCTTCGGTACGCTCACGCCAATTTTCTTCAATCAGCTTTAATACTGGAATATAAAACTCAAGAATATGTTCAATAGCTGTCTCTACTGACTCAGCTTGCTGTGCCTTGGTAAGCGCATAATACAAGGGCTCTAACTGATCACTTTTTTTCGCAAAGGGCGCGGCCAGTAAGGATTCAAATGCATTATTGTCAGCAGTAATGGCTTGGGTTAAGCGCGTCGCCGTCACTGCACCCACCCCTTTAAACAAAGTTAAAATACGATGCCACGCAATCGTGTCATTTGGGTTATAGAGTATCTTGACAAAGGCCAATACATCTTTGATATGACGTCTCTCAATGAACTTGATACCGCCCACGACGATAAAGGGAATATTGCGCGCCATAAACTCTAGCTGTACGTAATTGGACTGAAATGATGTACGGCATAATACAGCAAAGTCGTTGTAGTCATACTCTGGCTTTAGCGCGACAATCTTATCAGTGATATAGCCCGCTTCTTTTGGCTCATCACTGAGTCGTCGAAATACTGGTTTGTGTCCTTCTATCGGCGCATCAGAATACAGCTGCTTTTGATAGCCTAGCGTGATTTGCGCTGACAACGCGTTGATATAGTTTAAAACTGACGGCGAGCTACGATAGTTTTGCTCAAGCTTAATAAGTTTGGCTTGAGGATAAGTCTCACCGAACAGCAAAATGTTTTCATAATTGGCACCGCGAAACGCGTAAATACTTTGATTGTCATCACCGACTACCATCAGCGATACCGAATCAGGCTCACATATTAAATCAATTAGCTGCTTTTGAGGAATATTGGTATCTTGATACTCATCAACCATAATATAACGATATTGGCTTTGCAGCAGCTGTCGAAAAGTGTCATTGGTCTTCAAATGACGTACGACTTGGCTAATTATGTCATCAAAATCATATAAGTGATTGGTGCGCTTGTACTCATGGAAATCAACTGCCAGCTGCTCGATGATAGGAATATGCACGGCAATATCTGGGTAACTACTTTCGATTAAGTCGCGAATATGTATACGTCTATTTCTAGACGTCGATATGATATTTTGCAGCGTTTTTTTGCGCGGAAAGGCTTGTGACTTGGTCTGAGCAGGATACTTTTTTTCTTTATGTACCAAGTCGATAGCATCCTCACTATCACCCGTATCCAAAATCGTAAACCTTGGATTGATACCGAGCAGCCCTGAATATTGACGTAGCAACATATTACAAAACGAATGAAAAGTACCACTAGCGATGCTATTTAATGCTTTATCAGTTGGCAGCTTATCCTCAGCCAGCTCTTCATCTGATAGCTCTTGATTTGAAAGACTGCTTGCTAGCAAGGACTTAGCTCGATCTTTTATTTCATTTGCCGCTTTACGCGTAAAAGTCAGGAGCAAAATCTCTTTAGGCGACACCCCGTTTTCCAATAGATAACTGGTGCGATAGGTCAAGGTTTTGGTTTTGCCCGATCCTGCACCCGCAATCACCAATACTTTGCCTTCGATCGTAGTCGCGGCCATTAACTGATCGGGATTTAACTCTCTGGCATAATCGACTTTTAACCCCAACCCACTATCTAGCCTCTGCTTTAACAACTTGAGGTTTTTCGTCTCAGCAGTATCAATTAAATTTGCCTCTAGTTTTTTAATAGCCTGCTCAAGTCGAGTCAGTTTAGGCTTCATCTCAAGGAAGTTTTGCGGGTATTTATAGTGGCGTGTGTCAAAAATCGAGGTTGTCATTGTCTACAATTGCCTTACATTTTATTTTGGCGATATTATCAGCTTATGTCTGACTATCTATAGCTTTGGAGTAAGTATGATTTGCTAAACATAGCAGAGTATATGTGTTGAATTTACGTGAACTTTAAGCCTTTATCCATACGTGACAGTTTACCATATTAAAAAATAGGGTTTATCAGCTCACATAAACTATGTGTCACTCGTATTGATTCGCCTTATTCATTTTTAAGCTCCTAATATGACCTACTTTTATCATAAAGCTGCGTATTATCATCGAGTAAAAACCTGAGCATATACCGTAACAACCTCACCCCTATTCAGGTAAATTTGCTACAATGTGCCCAATTTTGATTTATCATTTAACCAAACTTTATACCAACTGATTTTATTAATACATTGAGAGAATGTTATGGGTTTTAATTGCGGCATCGTCGGCCTACCAAACGTGGGTAAATCCACCTTGTTTAATGCGTTGACCAAAGCGGGTATCGCCGCTGAAAACTTTCCATTTTGTACCAAAGATCCCAACACGGGTATCGTGCCAGTACCAGATCCACGCCTAAAACAACTGGCTGACATCGTCAATCCTGAACGCGTTCTACCAACGACGATGGAGTTTGTTGATATCGCAGGTCTAGTCGCAGGCGCGTCAAAAGGCGAAGGCATGGGCAACCAGTTCCTAGCCAACATTCGTGAGACCGATGCGATTGCTCACGTGGTACGCTGTTTTGATGATGACAATGTCGTACACGTTGATGGCCGCGTTAGCCCGATTGATGATATCGAAACCATCAACACTGAACTGGCACTTGCTGATTTAGAGGCTGTTGAACGCGCGGTATTTAACTTGACCAAAAAAGCAAAAGGCGGCGATAAAGATGCTGGCGCCATGCTTGATGTGTTCAAAAAAATTGAGCCATTATTAGCAGAAGGTAAAGCGGCTCGTGCTGCTAACCTAGACGCTGATGAGAAAAAACTGATCAGAAGCTATGGTCTAATCACGCTAAAGCCGACCATGTATATCGCTAACGTCTCTGAAGATGGTTTTGAAAACAACCCATATCTTGACGCTGTTCGTGACTATGCCACTGGTGAAGAATCTATCGTCATCGCACTATGCAACCAGATCGAATCTGAAATTGCCCAGCTTGATGAAGACGATAAAAAAGACTTCCTAGCTGAGATGGATATGGAAGAAGCCGGTCTTGATCAGGTAATCCGCGGTGGCTATGACTTACTTGATATGCAGACTTACTTTACCGCTGGCGTAAAAGAAGTACGTGCTTGGACTGTCGCTATTGGTGCGACAGCGCCGCAAGCAGCTGGCGTGATTCATACTGATTTTGAGCGTGGATTTATTCGCGCTGAAGTCATTGCGTATGACGACTTTATTGAATACAACGGCGAAAAAGGCGCTGCTGCTGCTGGTAAATCGCGTCTAGAAGGTAAAACTTACATCGTGCAAGATGGCGATGTGATGCACTTTAGATTTAACGTGTAACTTTAAATAGTGTATCTTGTTTAAAGTTAATTAGCCGATGTTGGATATTCTCCATCATCGGCTTTATTTTATCTATCAATTGTTATATTATAACATATCTTTTTTTGCTTATTTGAGGATTCATACCGTGACTAATTATTTTTCTAAACTTGCAGGTATTACGATACTAGGTAGTGTAATGGCAGGCTCTCTATTGGGCTGTCAGCCAAACAACGATACCGATGCAGTGGCATCTGAAGAAGCACCAATAGATAATCACGCCGAGCATGAACAAGGTCATGAACAAGGTCATGAAATGCATGACGATAAAGAGCACGAAGAGCATAGTGATATGGAACACGATCATGAAGATCACAGTCATGAGAGTCATAGCCACGAAGAACATACGCACGCAGGTCATGATCATGCAGCACACGCCAGCAACAGCACTCCTTTCTCTTGTGAGCCTACTGCTACTATTGGCGTTTCTTATCATAGCGACAGTACACCACAGACAGCACATTTACTCATCGATGATATCGAATACGATTTAACTGCTACTGCTAATAGTGAATCTGATGTTGATAAAAACATCTATACTAGCGATATTGGATTAGACGATACCCACGGCATCATATGGCAAGTAAATGGAGACAAAGCGACGTTGCTTAATAAGACACTGGACAGCGATGTAGCTACCGACAAGGAAGACGTACTTTTTAACTGTCGAAAGTCTTAATATAGTTGATTCCATATAATTTGGATACAAGCAAGGTGAGTGAAAGTACTACCAGTAGTAGGCTAAGCAAAATTGGCACCGTATCCAATTTATAAGGCATTAATCTAGTCAAAGAAGTCTAAAGCAGGTACAAGGCAGCCGACTACAGATTGTACAAATAGTAGCTCTAAGGAGGGTAACGCCGTAGCCGTTTAGTAGTTCTCTGACTATATAGCTGTACCAAGGGCGCTATTTTGCTATGCTAGAGGCTCCCTTGGTTCCGGATGTTTCAATATGCTAAATAAACCAACTTCCTTATCGTCCCCTACCACACAATGGTCACATCTCCTCAACTCACAGCGTCTTGGTGCTTCCAAAAAATTTAAAGCCAATACCAGTACTCGCTCTCAGTTTCACAAAGACTATGACAGACTGGTATTTTCTCACTCTTTTCGCCAGTTAAATCAGAAAACCCAAGTCCATCCATTGACCAATCAGCTCGGTATTCATACGCGCCTGACTCACTCGCTAGAAGTGTCTTCTATTGGTCGCTCTTTGGGAATGATGGCTGCCGAAAAAATTCATGACGCATTAGGTAGCGGCCTACCAGCAGGAATTTCACCAGCAGACGTCGGTGTGATCGTACAAGCAGCTTGTCTTGCTCATGACATTGGCAATCCACCTTTTGGCCACGCTGGAGAGTATGCGATTCGTGATTGGTTCAGACAGCCTGAGCCGCAAGCAGTTTTGCAAAATTTAAGCAGCAATGAGCGACTGGACTTACTGGCATACGAGGGTAATGCTCAAGGGTTTCGCCTATTGGCACGTAATGAGCATCATCCTGATAAGGGTGGTATGCGGCTCACCTGTGCCACGCTAGGCGCATTTATGAAATATCCGTGGTTGGCGACTCACAGCAACGATGTCAATGACAACCATTATAACGTGCAGAAATTTGGCTGCTTTTATAGCGAGGCTTCTCAGTTAGAAGAGTTAGCGGCATGTTTGCACTTGCCACGCTCAGAGCAACATGATGGCTTTGCGCGCCATCCATTAGCTTACCTGCTAGAAGCGGCAGATGACATCTGTTATGCGCTAATCGATTTAGAAGATGGCATTAATCTGAATATGCTAACCTATAGCGAAGTCGCTACGATATTTTATGAGCTGATTGGTGAACGTCCAAGCAGCGTAAACTTGCCAGCGCATATGTCTGTCAGACAAAGTCTCGCGTCTCTACGGGCACGAGCCATGATGCGTTTGGTCAATACCGTCACCGATGCCTTTGTAGCCAACAGTGATGCATTGCTAGCTGGTACATTACAAGGCAGCCTGTTTGCCCATTGCGATACCAGCGTACAGAATGGTATCAATCAAGCTAAGCAACTGGCACGCGAAAAAATATTCAATCATCCGAGCAAGGTAAGAATGGAGCTAATGGCCCATCAATGCTTGCATAGCCTATTGAATGCCTTTATGCCGCTCGCTTGGACTGGCTCTCAATCTGCTACTATGCAGCCGCCGATGTCTTTTGAGCAGCAACGTCTGTTAAGATTACTACAGCCTCATCTTGACGAACATCGCCGCATCTTGTCTGACGATATCTATCATAATGTCTTAAATATTTTGGATTTTATTACAGGTATGAATGACCATGAAGCTTATCGACTGGCGCAAGAACTGCAGGGTCATTGGGGCACAGTGGTTTAAAAGACCAATGAAGGTTTAGTAAATTAACACGAATGGCGTATTTCAGTCGTATTTATGCGTTGAAATGAGTATGATAAACACCTACCGGACAATTTTGAAATATTATGAGCAGTCGCGAACAAAAGAAACTTCAAACTCGGCACGCCTTTTTTAATGCTGTGCTCGATTTATGTATGACAGGGCAATCTTTTAGCTCTATCAGTCTTAGACAAGTAACACGCGAGGTTGGCGTTGTGCCGACTGCGTTTTATCGCCATTTTGATGATATGGAGTCACTCGGGCGCGCTTTGGTCATTGAGGAATTAGGCGGTACGTTAGCCACGTTAAGTGATAGCCTGCAGATTGGGCGCAAACGTAGCTTTGATCGTCAAATCGCAAAAAGTATTCAGCTATTCTTGTATATGGTCAGCGATCAACCTTATTACTGGCAGTTCTTGGTCAGTGAGCGTTATGGTGGGTCAGAAGCAGTACGCAAAGCCATTAATGAATTGATTAAGATACATGCTCAAGGGTTGGCAGACGACTTAGCGTTGCAGCCAGCGTTTACCCATATCAATGCTTATGACCGTCGCCTCTTGGCTGAAGCTGGTGTGAATATGTTTTTCTCTTGGATTATTGATTGGCTAGAGCTGACTTACACGGAAGATCATGATGATGAAATTGATCTAAACGAAATCGAAGAGAATAAACAGCTGATGCTACATAACTGTACTCGTCAAGCACAGATGCTTTTTTACGGGGCATATAATTGGAAGTCTAGCGAAGAAACACGTCTAAAAGACTAAATGTCGATCTCTACACCATCTGCTAAAAGCTCGGACGAAATGCCCATAGTCGTTGTGTCACTACTTTGACTTCCTTGGGCATTTTACCGTTTACCTCACTACGATTACTCGCCTGATTATTATTAGCAGCCTCACTACTATTAACTACTTGATTATTATCAACGACAGTTTTACTAATCAAGACTGTGGCAAAACGCTCTCTCGCCTGACCGACAGTTGCATTATCAGTCGCTGTGATAAGCGCCATAAATGCTTGGCTATCAACTGCGAGAATTGGTGTTAACGCTTTTCGTTGCTTATCATTTAGACTACCGAATATCGGTAATTGCCATACTGCATCAATAGACGTCAGCGCCTGCTGTGCGCGCATATCTACCAGAGCTTGCATCTGTTGGCTGTTAGCACCATCAATTAGTGCGGCTAACAATACAGGACTGGCAGTATTGATATTAATAGGCACATAATAAGGCACTGCGGTAAGATAAGGCCGTAATACTGCTAATGTTTCAGCGCTCACCCCTGTCACTTCTAGTAGCTGATCGATACTAACAAAAGGCTGATTTGGCAGAGCATCTGTTGCTACAGCATTTGACTGGTGCGCATATACCGTACTTTCATCACCGCCATCTTGATATACCTCGCTGTCTGTATCTTGCCAATCAAGTATAGCAATAGCGATATCAGGCTCTAGATTTAGTTGCGTGAGTAGTCGTTGGAATACTGCTAAAGCAGTAGTATTGGCTGACCCATCTTGATACAAGTTATTAATGTTAAAACGACCAGACTCATCGCGTAGCTCGATGCTGACACTGTGACTAGCCAATGTATAAGGTGGTATAGGCTGCGCCCAGATATCTTGCGCACTATCCGTATCATTGAGGTTGCTATCAGCGCGAATCATCGTCACTGCCAACTGTTGACCTGCATCGATATCTTGCAGCAACTGATTTTGATCGAATAACAGACCACTACGCCTAATTGCAATTTTTTGGCTAGCAAGCATCGACCCTGCAACCACAGTAATACTCACTACCAATAATAAGATAGTCAGCAGTGCAACACCGCGTTGAGAGTTCGCAGTCATCGACATACATAACCTTTGTTATTGAGCAATTGATGCATTTTAACTACTACCTTCTCAATTATTCGTTCCCGCACTACTATTATTGTCACTACCATCACTACCGCTGTTGTCATTATTAGCATTATCATTGCTGCTACTATCTGTGTTATTGGCCATGCTTTGACTATTGCTATGCGATATCGGTTGCGGGGCAAGTGCCCATTGCCAAGTGATTGGTATGTCTTGGTATGTAAAGCTAACCACTACTCCTTTCGGTAATAAAACAGCTGTGGGCTTAGGATTCGCTGTATTCGCTGATTGTCTCACCGCTGTATTTGTACTACTACCACTGTTAGCGTCATCGCTCGGAAACTTGGTACTTAGCTCTGGTAGATAAGCTTGCCAGCTTCCTGCTGTGACACCTTCGAGCAATACGCTGTCTAGGCTGATGCTGTCACGCCCGCCTTCCATACTGGTATATTGGCGACGTATCAAACGCTCATCCGCAAAAATATATTCGATACGTTGGATGCTATTACTATTCTGATATCTTGGATCAGGATCGGCAAAGCGTACAAAGCTGATATGCTCTTCATCTAAGCTCATAAAGGGCTCAGGCGCTATCTCGCTTATTTGCTCGCTTGATTGGGGTTTATTGTTTGCTACACTAACACTTTGAGTAGTCGACGCTTGATAAGGGATAATTTGACCCATGTCTTGCTGTAACTGTAAATAAGCGTACTGCAAGACAGCCAGATTGTCAGCATGGAATTGTGCGCGCTCACGAGCACGGTTGACCCCATCAAACACTTGCCAGCCTGCAACGGCTAACATCGCAAATATTGCCATGGCAACCATTAGCTCAAGCAGTGTAAAACCACGCTGATGCCTCACAGACTGCCCCCGGCCTGCTCGCTATTACCTGCTATGCTTAGACCACTCAAATCCAAACTGCCTGTATCTTGCTCAGCATTACTTAGCATCACAGTGATATCAGTGACCGATGTGCGAGTCTGTCCATCTATAATAGGCGAAACTGCAATATTTACTTCTTTTAGGGCAGGTGTGATAGCGTCACCGACTGTCATTACTATTTGCCAATCACGCCCTTGTGCATTAACGGTTTGGGTACGGTTGGCTGTCAGCCACGTCTCTTGAATACGTAAATCAGCGGCGGCATTTTGAGCGACGAAGTGAGCAAGCGTACGAGTACGCAATATATCAACCGAACTCAGATATGCACTACTAGCACGGCTCGCCGCGACTGCTACCACTGCCAAAATAGCCAGAGCAACCATCACTTCGATAAGGGTAAAGCCGCTCTCGCGCCCAGACTTGAGTGATATAAATTTTGATGACACAGGCTGATTTGTCATAGAAGGTTTATATAATTTAGTCACTATATTCCCTGTCCGATTCGCATGCTACCATCTGGCATTATCGTAATCACCTCGCCCACTAAACGCGAATCATGAAGCACTTCAATGGTGACGGGCGCTGCTTGTCCTGTACCAAACCACAATACCTGCGGTACGTTTTGATCGCTAAACCAAGGCTGTAACGTTTGGGTTCGTCCCGTATTCTGTAAACCGCTAGAATCCAAACTTTGAACTCTAATACTTACGCCAGTAGGCAGTTCAGGCAAGCTAACACCTGACTCAACCTCCCAACTTGGCATTGGTTTTTGCTCATCATTAGATCCTGATAAACCAGCTACCTCTACCGACAGCTCCATAGCATTTTTATGCTGACTGTCGATGCTATCTGACGTCATCTCCGTTGTCTGGTACGCGGCATATGGATTTGATAGAGTAACGATGACTGGCTCTACTTGACCTTGCTTATCTGCCTGCATACGCAAACCCATCGGCTGCATACGTTCAGCCGATAATAGTCGAACGTAGCTCAAAGAATCAGTCAGATGCTCATAAAAAGCGCGGTTTTTTCGGGATTCACTGCTACCGACAGACAAACTCATTATGCCAGCAAATATAGATAAGATAACCACTACCACCACGATTTCTACCAATGTAAAACCAGTCTGTGTCCGACTGTTTATTGGTGAGACTGATGTTAAGTGATAGGTATTAGTTGATATAGAGACGCAGCGGCGACAATGGCCTGTAGGTCTTATATCTAAGCAATTTGACTGAGACGTTTGACTAATTAGAGTAAAAGAGCAAATAGCCGCTGAACTGGACTGAGTCTTGACAGTGACCGGCATATTGCACCTATAAGCCCAAATTTAATTGTCGCAGAATGAGAAAGGGGGTTTGAAGAATATTAGAAGATATATAAATTCATAATACAAATCGTGCTGCAATAGTAAGCATTACAACACGATTTATTAAAGTTAAGAAAGGTTCGCAACCTCAAAATTACTTGCTACTTTATCAATAACTACTTTAGTAGTTGGTATTGCGGTGCTCTTCTGATTCAGTATCGATTTGCTCTACCAGTTCTTGCATATCCTCATCCATGACCTCTTCATCATCAGCAGGATAATGGCTTGGCAACTCTAGCACTTGCTGAACAAAGGCATAACGCAGCGTATCACGACGACCTAAGTAGCGTTGGTAAAAGCTTGAGTTCAATAGTCCTGCACCGCCCTGACCAATCGCCCAAATAGACGATAGATAATCACGAGTACTCAAATTACTGTGCTCATCTTTTAGGTATGCGCTGATGATATCAATCAAACGCTTCATGCGCTGGCGACGGATATCATATAACTCACCAAATAAACGATTGAGACCAGTCACTGATGCTGCCAGACGCTCTTCGATTTGGTTCAACAGCATGGCTTTTTGCGGGTTGAATAACTGCTGAAAAATCATACGGGCAACGCCTGCCGATGGGCAGTCATCAATACGGTTAATCTCAAACAATTGCTCTTCGTAACGAATAATAATACGCAGATAAAGCTCATCTTTACTGGAGAAATGCTTGTACAGGGTGCCTTTAGCCAAATCGAGCTGATCTGCCAAACTGTCTAAAGTGATATCACCATCGCCTGACTCAAGTAGCAATTGTTCTGCCATCGCTAAGATGTTCTCTTCTCGTGCCTTGAACTGGTGCTGACGACTCATAATCTCTCCTAAAACATGACAAGATTAAGCATATGACCATCAATTATGTGCGTACATTTGGCAATGAGCGTATAAAACTATACAAGAACTGCTGAAATACCATAAAAGGGATATGCTTATATTCACAAATATTCATTGATAATCATATAGTTACATTTAGCAAATCAAATACTAAAGGGGATTGAACTATACGACTATCACATAAATGACTGACTGGTCATAGCATAACCATTTTAGCGATACTGTGCCAGTAAATTTTCAAAGTTTTTTGCGGTTAATGCTCCAACCTCGTTGCTATCACAACCATACATATCTGCGATAAAGCTCGCGACGTAAGGTACGTAGGCAGGCTCATTGGGACGACCACGCTTAGGCACAGGCGCCAAATATGGACTGTCGGTCTCAATCAAGATTCTGTCTCTAGGCATGTGCCTTGCAGCGTCTTGGATATTTTGGGCACTTTTGAAACTGACAATACCTGAGAAGGAGATATAAAATCCTAAATCTAAAGCACGTTTTGCGGTCTCCCAATCTTCAGTGAAGCAATGAATAATACCATGCTCAGCACCTTCACTCTTTAGGATATCGATCGTATCTTCTTTTGCGTCACGCATGTGTATGACAAGCGGTTTTTTTAGTTGCTGACTGGCATGGATATGACGTGCAAGACTTGCTTGCTGCTCTTTTTTATTTTCTGTAGACCAGTAGTAATCTAGCCCTGTCTCGCCTATTGCCCATACATGGTCTTGATCAGCAGCCTCTATTAGACGCTCAACCGTCGCTGATTTCAGTACATCAATATCCTCACAAGGATGAATCCCTACACTCATCCCTAGATTTAGTGTCTCGTCACCATAGGTGCTCACAATATTGGCAATCTCATCATATTCTGCAAAGTCACACATGATCGCCATCGCACGGGTAACATTAGCCGTTTTCATGGCGTCAATCGCGCCAGATAATTTACTATCGTATTTCGTCAAATCTAAACGGTTGAGGTGACAATGAGTATCTGTAAACATAAATAATCTCGTTGTTAAAACTTATTAATTAAAAGTATGGGAATTAAAAATTTAAATCTTATTTGCATTGATTGCTGTGAAAGAAGCTGTTTTCAAGTGGCATCGTATTTCCTACTTTTAAAAACCTATTCACCAATCCATGTCCTAATACATGAGACTAATTAAGAGGCACGACTCGCATCACCTCTTCTATGGTTGTCACGCCTTCACTAATACGTTTTGCACCTGATAAACGTAATGGCTGTAGACCTTCACGATAGGCTTGTTGTTTGAGCACATCTAAGTTTGTATCGGCTGCAACCAGTTTTTTTAATTCGTTAGACAACGGCATAATCTCGTATAGGCCGACTCGTCCCTGATAACCAGTGTGTCGACAATGCTCGCAGCCTTGAGCAATATAAATTTGTGCTGGGGCAGGCGCACGCCAAGGTTGTACCAACTCCTGCCATTGAATGGCAACCTCGCTGTCTGGCACAACGTCTACCGCTTTTTTGCAATGCGGGCATAGCGTACGTAACAAACGCTGTGCCATTACGCCTAAGATAGTCGCTGATGTCAAAAATGGCTGAATACCTAAATCATGCAAACGAGTGATTGAACTTGGCGCATCGTTAGTATGTAGTGTCGAGAGCACTAAATGCCCTGTCAATGAAGCTTGTACTGCCATATTGGCTGTTTCGGCATCACGAATCTCCCCCACCATAATAATATCAGGATCTTGACGCATCAAAGAGCGAATGCCGTCAGCAAAGTTTAGATCGACACCTGGATTTACTTGCATTTGGTTAAATGCAGGTTCAATCATTTCAATAGGATCTTCAATGGTACAGACATTGACTTGTTCAGTCGCTAACTGCTTGAGAGTACTATACAAGGTCGTGGTTTTACCCGACCCTGTAGGCCCAGTGACCAAAATAATCCCGTTTGGATGAGCAGTCAATTCATGCCATGTTTCAAGCTGCTTACCCGATAAACCAAGCTGAGCGAAGGAGCGCACCAGTACTTCAGGATCGAATACCCGCATGACCAACTTTTCACCAAAAGCGGTTGGCATAGTCGATAAACGAAGCTCTGTCTCTAGTCCCTTCGGCGTTCGCGTCTTTAAACGACCATCTTGCGGTTTACGCTTTTCTGCGACATTTAGCCGTCCTAAAATTTTGATACGTGCGGTCACCGCGACGATGATTGCCAATGGCATCTCATACACCGTATGTAGCACACCATCGATACGGAAGCGTACCTTACCTGTCTCACGACGTGGCTCTAAATGGATATCACTAGCTCGTTGCTCAAAGGCATATTGCAACAGCCAGTCAACAACTCTAACTATATGCTGGTCATTGGCATCAGGATTAGTATTGTCACCCAATTGCAATAATGCTTCGACATTGGTCACATCGGCAGCTGCACGCTTATGGACACTATTTGCGCCTGCAATCGCTTGGGTGACTTGATAGAACTCTTGCCGGTAGCGTTTAATCTGCTCAGGATTGATATAGACCGTACGATAGCTTTTTGATTTGATCAATTTTTCAATACTTGAGTGCCAGTCAGTATAAAAAGGCTGATCCGTTCCGATAATCACTTCGTCTACAGCGATCTCAATCGGTAAAATATGCTGTGAACGTGCATATTCAAATGACATCAATTGTGTGACCGCAGGGACATCAACTTTTAGAGGGTCAATACGAACGAGAGACATATCTGCTTTAGCCGCCAGCCATTGGTTGAGCCAAGCCAAAGTTAATTTATTTTCAGCGCTATTGTCCGTCGCATGGCCATTAGGCAAACCAAACTCACTAATCGTTAGCAAAGGATGCTGCGCTTTGTCGCGACGGCTAGTAATGACTAGGTTATAGCCGCGTTGGTCAATCACTTTATCTGCCAATAGCTCATCTAGACACCAACGCAAATCAATCACTATCGAGTACTGTTGAGCAGACATATCTCTCTTCTTCTATTGTTTTAAAATGTGTTGTCAAAAATGATATCAATGCAAGCCCGTTATATTGCAACTACGGCAGTTATCTGTAGCTGTCCTGACTCTATCAACTGAAAACTCACATCAACGGATTTATAACGCATAACAAATGGCGTAGCGATCTCTGTCCGACGATAAGCTGGACGCGGGTCTTGGGCAATTAATTCTTTGATAATGCTCATATCTGAGGCTACTAATTGATTTTGTATACGATGAATCGTAGACGCAACTGTCGCACTATTCGATCCAGTGTTTGCGTCTTTAATACTTGTATCATTGTTATTAGCATCACTAGGCTCGCCTGCGCTTACTAGCATCATAAACTGTTCGTTAGCAGCATCGGTCATGGTTACGTTTAATAATTCTGGAGCAGTTGGTGCAAATCCACTCTCTGTCTGAATCAACGCATCACTATAGGCCACATATGGCTTTATATCGATGATTGGCGTGCCATCTATCATATCAGCGCCTTTTATAATCAATAGTACACAGCCTTGAACTATTTTGATTTGCTCGAGCTTGACGACAGATAGGCCTAACCCCGAAGGACGATACATGCTACGACTGGCAAACACCCCTATTTTTTGATTACCGCCTAATCTTGGTGGGCGTACTTGAGCGCGAAAACTAGTACTGGTTTCATTGTTGTTTTTATATCGATAATTATGATGAAACTGCCAACTCACCCATATATGGCTAAACTTATCCAAACCATCAAATGCAGCTGGCGTATCATATGGCGCTAACATCTCAATGACACTAGTCAGAGCGACCAGGTTTGGCTGGCGCGGCGCACCAAATTTTTGTGAAAGTGGCGCACGGTGATAGCCAATAACAGGAGCTTGATGGTAGTTATCTAACAGGGGATTCTCATCAAGCATAGACCAACTCCAATAATACAAAACTGGCCTAATAAAGCAGTTTTGCCAAATGATACAAAATTACTCACTAACGATATTCCATTTTATCATGCTAGACAGTCACTGCTAGACGGATTTTTATTTTAAAGTTTGGTATTATGAGCAAGAAATTTGATGAGAGTCATTTACATTTGGGCGATATGACCAGTAATGCTGTCATCGTTGACGCAAACTTACTATGTCTAATGACATAATAGTTGGCTGTATATAAGCTGATAAACCGGCTCTATTGCGCTTATTCATCATTTACTCGTTCATAAAAATAGCAGTTTCGACAACGATTAAAAGACTGATACGTTTTTATAATGTTCAATCTAACATTGAAAATTCTGATTTAATACTTATTCAAACTTAACACACAAATAACAACTTATTAACGAGGACTTTATGTCAAAACTTCGCACCGAAACGGTCACAGAGGTTCATCACTGGAATGACTCTCTATTTAGTATCAAAACCACTCGTGACGATGGCTTGCGCTTTCGTAATGGCGAATTTGCGATGATTGGACTTGTTGTTGATGGCAAGCCATTATTACGCGCTTATTCAATCGCCAGCCCTAACTATGAAGATCATTTAGAGTTTTTCTCTATTAAAGTTCAAGATGGTCCATTAACTTCGCGCTTGCAACATATCAAAGTAGGCGACGAGCTGTTAGTCAGTAAAAAACCAACGGGCACACTAGTATTGGACGATCTGCTACCAGGTAAGAATCTGTATATGCTCTCTACTGGTACTGGCCTTGCTCCGTTCTTGTCACTAGCACGTGATCCTGAAGTGTATGAGCGTTTTGACAAAATCATCTTAGTACATGGCGTACGTCATGTTCATGATTTGGCTTATCGTGAGATGTTTGAAAACGAGCTGCCTAATGATGAAATTTTTGGTGAATGGTATCGCGAAAAATTCATCTATTACCCAACCGTTACACGTGAAGAATTCAGAAACCAAGGACGTGTCACTGATTTGATGAAATCAGGCAAATTGTTCGAAGATATTGGTTTACCGCCAATGAATAAAGACGACGACCGTGTCATGCTTTGTGGCAGCATGCCGTTTAATGCTGAGGTTTCTGCTATTTTAGATGATTTTGGCCTGACTGTTTCACCACGTATGGGTGTGCAGGCAGATTACGCAGTTGAGCGTGCCTTTGTCGGCTAGAATGCTGCTATTTAGCATCATTAGAATAAATGAAAAATTGTATAAAATAATGCTTGACGCATGTAAATAGGCTGCTATAATACGCAGCCTATACAGTCAACACTGTAGCCCAATTAGATAATATTTATTCAATAATTATTATCACCTAACATGCCAGTGTGATGGAATTGGTAGACATGACGGATTCAAAATCCGTTGCCTTTAAAAGCGTGTCGGTTCGAGTCCGACCACTGGTACCAATATTTAGTACAAACTAGCCTCCTTTATCGGAGGTTTTTTTGTGCTTATTATATTTGTTTTAATAAATTCCTAGCTCATTTATATCGATACTTCAAATGGCATAACAGCGCTTATCTTAATCGGTACTGCATAACTCCATGGCATGCCAGCACTACAATAAAAATATCCATCATTAAATGACACAATGTAGGCTGTAAAATCATTACCACACAGATCCATCATCGCTTGTTCATCGCTTTCATCACAAACCGCGCACCATATTTTTTTATCACCCCGCGCTAGCATTGCTCGTGTCAAATCGCTCCCTTTTAATTCATGACTCATCATCAGCTCCTTAATTATCTTGAACTTTCTCATTACTATTTTTTTAGAAAGTTAATTTACCAGTACTCAATTTATAAGTTTGGTATGAGCTATAAACAATGTCTTATCAGGTCAACACAATTCCTATAAAAGACCATTTATTACTTTCATAACTATTAATTGTTGTGGTTAATATATTGTAAAACGATAGCATTAGAACTGTAACATATAACTATAATATTCATGATGGAAGGCGATAATATTCAGACAGGCGGTATAGAAAATCTGAAAAACTTAAGGTATACACCATACTAAACATCTCTTAGTGAACATATGTTAACTATATTAAATTTACTAGTGTTTTAACGCCATATATCTCTGACTATTAACCTTACACTATATTTAATTATTGATATATAAATTATTCACATATTGCCATATTTTTATGGTTCTATATTCGAAAAAAACCTTTACCGTTTAATAATCGATACTGAAATAAAAGTATTAAGTGATGTAAAATATTAATAATGAAAACTCCTACAGCATTCAATCCACGTAAAATCATTCATATAGATATGGATGCATTTTATGCCAGTGTAGAACAACGTGACTTCCCAGAATTACGGGGCAAACCACTAGTGGTTGGTGGAGATCCAAATGGTCGTGGTGTTGTAGCAGCGGCTAGCTATGAAGTACGTCAGTTTGGGGTGCGCTCAGCCATGTCTTGTTATGAGGCTCGCAAACGTTGTCCAGAAGTCATATTTGTTAGACCACGTTTTGGAGTATATCGAGCTGTGAGCAGCGATATTCGAAATATCATGTACAGCTTAACGCCTCATGTTGAGCCATTATCGCTAGATGAGGCTTATCTCGATGTCACTGGTCTTACTGTACATAAAGGCTCAGCGACATTAATGGCTAATTGGTTAAGAGCACAAATATTACAACATACAGGATTGACTGCTTCTGCTGGCGTGTCCTTCAACAAGATGTTGGCCAAGATTGCCTCTGATATTAATAAGCCTAACGGCACCGCTATTATCACGCCAGAAGACGCTAATGCTTTTATCAGCACACTACCTATTGAACGATTTCATGGGATAGGTAAAGCAACGGCAAGACGATTACATGCGATGGGCGTGACTAACGGTGCTGATCTACGCCGTATGTCAGCCGAAGTATTGATTAATGAGTTTGGTAAGCGCGGACAGTTTTATCATGATATCGCTCATGGTCGGGATGAACGCGCTGTCAAATCTGAGCGCCTGCATAAGTCTGTTGGTTCGGAGACTACTTTTAGAGAAAACCTAAACGATGACACGGCATTACGTGTAAAAATCTATGAACAAAATGCAGATGCTTTCGCGCAACTGCACAAAAAAAATCTCATCGCTCATACTATAACGCTCAAGGTGAAGTATGCCGACTTTACTCAGATTACCCGTACGCACACGCTAACCACCGCTTTTAGTAGCGCTGAATCTGCACATTACTGGTTAGACAAGTTATTCTTAGATATTCCGCGCCAGCTCCCTATCCGATTAGTCGGGGTCACTTTTTCGTCATTGGCACCTGCAGCCCAACTATTGCTTCAATTAAATTTATTTGAGTAAAATAAGCAAAGACTAACGTAACAAACATTAGGATAGTTAAATATTTTTGCTTAGGCTATTCAAATATGTTTTGTGCACGGTGACTACTTAGTAAAGCAACCTTTTATAGCAGTATTTCTGCTACAATTATGCCAAAATTTCTATCCATTTAAAGACTGATTATGACCAACTCTCACACTGCATCTTCCGATTCTAATGCCCCGCTTGATACCGATAACAATAGTGACGTCTTAGATTATCTAAGCGTGGAAGATTACGACTATGACCTACCAGATCGTTTGATTGCGCGATATCCATTGGCACAGCGTTCTGCTTCAAAACTTTTGTACTTACCTGCTCACACTGACACGAATGCTACGCCTGTAAAGGACTGTTTGTTTTCTGAGTTGCCTGAATTGTTAGACGCTGGAGACCTAATTGTATTTAATGATACAAAGGTGATGAAGGCACGCCTATTCGGTCAAAAAGACACTGGCGGTAAACTCGAGGTCTTGATTGAGCGATTGGTTACTGTCTCAGACTTAGATATAGCAACACTGCATTTAGAAGATTTAAATAATGAGTCAGTCAACCAAGAACATATTGCCCTTTGCCATGTAAAAGCCAGCAAAGCACTGAAACTGGGACAACGCTTTCAACTGGCTGATAATCATATGAGTGGCGCGATGATTGGTCGTCAGGACAACTTATTTATTTTAGCCTTTGATGCGCCAATTTTGCCTGATTTAGAACTTTATGGTGAGCTACCTATCCCGCCTTACTTTGAACGTCATGCTGATGACACCGATAATACTCGTTATCAAACTGTGTTTCATGATCCTGCTAAGCTTGCAAGTGTCGCTGCACCGACAGCAAGTTTGCATTTCGATGAATTGGTGCTCAATAAGTTGGCAGAAAAAGGCATCAATACTGCTTTTGTGACATTGCATGTTGGCGCTGGTACTTTTGCGCCAGTTAAAACAGACAACCTACTCAATCATACTATGCACAGTGAGTATGCACATCTGCCACAAGCAACTGCTGAGCTGATTAATCAAACGCATGCAAATGGTAATAAGGTTATCGCGATTGGTACCACGGTGACTCGCGTCCTTGAAACGGCGTATCAAAAAACGGCTATTAATGGACAAGCACTCTCTAGCTGGTCAGGGGACACAGACATTTTTATTTATCCAGGGTTTAAATTCGGTGTCATTGATCGACTGTTAACAAACTTTCATTTACCCAAATCGACGTTGCTAATGTTGGTATCAGCTTTTTCTAGCAAAGCAGCGATTGAACATGCTTATCAGCATGCTATTGATAAAGAATATCGGTTCTTTAGTTATGGTGATGCGATGTTACTTGACAAGAAAATAAGCTGAACATTAAATAAACATTTATGCATTGGACGCAACAGTTGTGAAATAAACTGGTAAACTAAACCGTACTTTGTTATAACAGCAAAGATAACTTATTTTGTAAAGGACTGCTCATGTCTTGTCATTTATCTCGTCGCTTGACTCCTGTACATCGCGCGGTATCGATGGCATTACTTTATTCTGTAGGTTTGGCCGCTATTATTCCAAGCGCGCAAGCGGCAACTATCGGTAAAACAGTCGTTAGTTCAGCTCAGCATGAACCGTTGAGCGCAAGTATCGTGGTTACCGACATACGAGCGGCTGACTTTTCAGCGAGCTTGGCCAATCCAGTTATCTATCAACAGATGGGCTTGACGCCGACTGATTCAATGCAGGTGCGTTTTCAAGCAACTTCAGCAACCAGTGGTCAGGTATTAATCAGCACATCACAGCCCGTATCCAAGCCTTTTGCTGATTTGGTGTTATCGATCAATGATAATGGGCAGCGAAATGTTGTACCAAAAACATTATTGATGCCGTTAAACGATAGTCTACCGATTAATAAGACTCCAGAAAACATTGTCAAAGGTACAAAAAAGCCTAATTTACCTAGTGTTTCTGCAAGCATAGTCAAACCGTTAACCGTAAGAAAAGGTGCGCCGCCGCCACTAATATCAATATCTGACGCTGCCGAAAACCAACCAACTCTAGCAAATATAGCAGCAGTCGACTCCTCTATTTCTAGATCAGTGTCTAAGATACAAGCACCAACAGTGACAGCTACTTCGCAGACTAGCAACCTTACTTACGCACCTAGTCGGCTTGATAATGGGCGTTTAAATAGTGATTCTGATATAAAAAACACTAGCAGTAATGCAAAGAATACGGATAACGGCCTTAGTTCATCGAACCGTTTAGATAGCAGTGCTTTGAGTACGAATAACAGCACTGAGCCTACGAAAGCTTTTGACAACGATAGCGATAAGGCAAGTATAAAAAGCACTCCAATATTAGATAAAGTATTAATTGATAAGCCACTCGACACTCTAAATATTCAAGTCACACGGCAGATACAGCTTAGTCGTAAAAAAACAGATGCTGATACATCACCCGTACCTACTCCGACTACTAGCATCATAGCAAGCAATACTGAGAACAATGATACTAGCGTAGTGGCAGCTTCTATTGACAATGCAATTTCGAAAACTGCTAATAGTACGATAAACAATGCACCGGTAAACAACATAGCAATAGATAGTACGACAACTAATCAATACCAAGTACAACGTAACGATAGCCTATGGATTATTGCTCAGCAGATCGCGCAAGAAAACAACCTAGATACTTCCGTCGTGATGAAGCAAATTCAGTCACAAAACCCTGATGCCTTTATCAATAAAGACGCGGATCAATTAAAAGCAGATGCTAAGCTTATTTTGCCTAGTTATGATGTCATACCATCACAGAAAAACTTAGAAGCGGCTATCGATGCACAAAGACAATATATTCGCAGAGCAAATACAGCAGCGATGCAAAAAACAGCTCAAAGACCTTTTAAAAAACCCTCTATAAGTACGCAAGCAACCAAACGCCCTAAAAAAGTCACTACGACTAAAACACAGACCTTATCAAAAGCACAATTTTCTGTGCTTGCGCCTGGGCGAGGTGGCAATGCAGATGGCACTCAAGCGAAAGCAGCGTCAAACACAGGGAATGGTTTGAGTACAGATATATTAGAGACACTCAAAGCATCGCGGCAACAAACAGCATCACAGGCTCAACGTTTATCAAGTACTAGTAGCACTCTTAGTAGCTATACTAAAAAAATTCAATTACAAAATCAAAAATTGGCTGAGCTACAAGCTCGTCTCGAAAAATTACGCAATCAATAATTGCCTAACTGACTCATACACCAGATGTGATCACAGGCGTAGGAATGACTATGGACAATATGCTATATATCATCGCCGGATTGGCGCTTATCTTGTTAGTGGCTGCTTTATTCTTGCGCAAAAACAAGGCGCAAAAATCGTCAGTGCCATCGCCTGTTAATGCAATAAAAGATACGTCTACTTCATCATCAAAAGTAGATCATGGTACTGCTACCCACACTAATATCAGCAATAGCCATAAATTTGATAATGTCACAATTGCACAGCGCTTTATGGATCAACAGCGCTATGACAAGGCGATCGAAACCGTTAAACGTGGTTTAAGTGAAACCCCCGATGACAGTGCGTTGTCTCTTAAACTACTTAGTATATACGCGACAATAAATCAGCCAGAAGACTTTAATAATGTTTATGAGTCTATAAAAGCAAATAGTGATGAGAACACTATTGTTCGTGCCAATGAGATAAAAAGTTTATATTTCGAAGAACAGAATCCAGTAGTCGCGCAGTCTCAAGAACTACCGGTAGAAAATACGACCAATTTTGAAAGTATCGATTTTGATTTACCGCCTAGCAAAGTTGATACCGATGTAATATCTGGTCACTCAGCTATTGAAAGCACTAATGATAATGTCATTGACGCACCTATCGAAAGCTCAGCTGCTCCGACTGAAACTAGCTTTGATACTGAGGAAAACAGTTTTGATCTGACCCTCAGCGACTTAGAGAATGATTTCGATGCGCCTAATGCGACAACTGAAACGCCTGTCACATCATTGGACGATGTAGATAACGACGTTTTAGAGACTTCTGCTAACGATAATATTAATAATGACGAAGATAACGATCTCAGTGACTTTGAGTTTGACTTTGATTCATTTGATGATACTTCGAATGAATCAACTATAGACACTAATCTCTCACATAATGAAAATGAGAAAGCAGTACTAGAAGAAGATGATTTTATCTTAGACTTCGATGATTTAGCAGCGGATGCAGACAAAGACAATGTCGTCACTAATGATGTATCTAACAATTCAGAACAACACTCTGTTGATACTATCCAAAACGGTGAAGATGACTTTGCTTTATCTTTAGGCAGCCTAGATACATTAGATGATATTGATACTGTTTCTAATGATGACCTATCTACGACTGAAAACCACAGTGATTTCGACAATTTTACTCTGGAAAATACTGATTTTGGAAACACTAATTTTGGAAGTAATGCTTCTGAGAGCACGATTCTTGAAGAAGACAACTTTGCAAATATCAATCTCGAGGAACCATTACTCAATGATGATATCGAGGTTAATGATTTTAGCGATGTCGAAGAATCAAATATCGCACCTGCTGCACCATTGAGATTTGATGACAATACACTGATAGACGATGATTTTAATATTGACGATGCTGACTCTCTATTTGACGCTCCGTCGACCACTACCCCAGTCTCTACAGCTGCGCCAGTTGAGAGTGACACTCCTATCACGCCTCAAGAAACTGAATCAGCAGAAGATTTTTCATCACGTTTCGCAGCAGACTTTGATTTCGTAAAATCATTAGACAGTAATCAAGTGACATTAGACTTGGCAGATCAATACCTACAACTGGGTGAATACGACAGTGCAAAGCGTCTACTCAATGAAGTGATAGCTCAAGGTACCAGTGAGCAGAAACAGCAAGCACAGCTATTACTCGAACGTACTGCGTAGTTAATGGTTTAGCCTTTCTTATCAGCAAGTACCTCCTAATCACGGAATGCTTGCTGATTTTTTTGCATTTAACTCTAATACTATCTATTATTAAACCCTTCAGCCATCGTTGCTCAATCCTCTAGCGCCTCTTTTCTTACATACTTGTTTACTGTGTTGATACTATGCCATCTTCTGTTATGCTCAAAAATCTATCCGATCCTATTCAACTGATTTATGCTGGTGGTACCTTTGGTAGCTATGGTAGACCTCTAGCGCCACTATCAGCAGCAGTGTTTTTGCCTACTCTACAAAAACTTTTATCTACACAAGACAGTACGAATAATTTACCAACAGTCTCATGGTTAAAAAACGCCCTGATTAAAGACAGCAGCCAGCTTACCCCTAGCGACTTTACGCATTTCTATCAACTACTACTAAATGCTTATACCAAAGGTGATAGACGCTTCGTACTTATCACTGGCACGGATACGTTGAGTTACTTAGGCGCATTTTTAGCAGAAGCGTTTGCGGGTAGTGATATTTGTATTGTTCTGACCGCAAGTATGCGTCCATTATTAGATAGCGAAATATTGCATTCCTATAATATCGATGAACATAGTGATGCTTGGGGCAATTTCAGTGACTCATTAAAACTAGCCACTGCGGGTGAATCAGGTGTAAAGGTTAGTTTTGGCGGCGAATCGTGGCCTGCTCAAACGGTACAAAAAATTCACAGTCATGACCTGATGGCATTTACGGGTCATTCTCGCGCCGCTTACCCAGCCAATAGCTATATAAAAAATCTATCTGACACACGTAGGCAGCATTGGCTTGATGACCAACAAGACCTGCTACCCAGTATTAAAACACGCGCTGAAAACGCAAGTGTTCACGCGCTATATTGCCTACCTACCAATGTCTCGATGCTCAATAACCAGTTACAAGCTTTATTGTCGCAGCCACCATGTGGCATTATTCTATTGGGATTTGGCGCCGGTAATATCCCTTATTCAGCTGCATTAGCAGAGACATTGACCCTTGCTCATGAGCGTGGACACATGGTGATATCAGCCAGTCAATGTCCGTTTGGCGGCGTCAGCGACAGCTATGCGGCGGGCAGCTGGCAGTACGAGCATCATGTCATTGCTGGTGGGCGTTTGACCATACCTGCTATTTATGCTCGGTTACTATGGTTGCTACTTCGATATGACAGTCCTGCAAGACGCAGGCAGCGTTGGTTGAATAATGTCAATCAAACTGGCACTAGCATCAAAAAGCGATAAGCAACTTTTAATTAACTCCCATTTTATAAGTTTAGAAACCCTAATGTCTGAAACTGAAATTATCGACACTGAACCAACCTACACTTTGGCGATTGCTATTGAGTTCTTAGGGACTCATTATCATGGCTGGCAACGGCAACGAGAGGTTTTGGGTGTACAAGAAGCTTTAGAGACAGCTATCGGCAAAGTCGCTAACGAGCCTATAGAGGTCATCGCAGCTGGGCGTACTGATGCTAGCGTCCATGCTAGCAATATGATTGCCCATTTTACAACGCATGCGTATCGCCCTACTCATAATTGGTTGCGCGGCGTAAACAGTCTACTTCCTGATGATATTGCACTACGCTGGATACAACCCATGCCTGCTGACTTTCATGCGCGCTTTGGAGCCATTGCTCGTCGCTATCGTTATATTACGCTCAACCAAGCACAGCGCCCTGCCATACTAAATCATCAAGTGACTCATATCTATGAACCGCTTGATTTAGAAGCCATGCAGCAAGCAGCGGCTGATATCGTCGGTACACATGACTTTAGCAGTTACCGTGCTGCGGCCTGTCAATCCAATCAGCCAGTGCGTACGATTAGCCATGCTAACCTTTTTGCTCATGGCCAATTTATCGTTTTTGATATACAAGCAGATGGGTTTTTGCATCATATGGTTCGTAATTTGATGGGCACATTGTATGCCATTGGTAGACATGAGCTAGAGCCAGCAGATTTCTTAAATATTCTACATAAAAAAGATCGAACGATTGCACCGCCTACGGCTTCAGGTGATGGACTATATTTTATCAATGCCTATTATCCTGAACGTTTTCAAAGCTTATTGCCAGATGCGCCATTGACGCCTGTCTGGTTAAATCTACCTGATTAAGCGTTATAGTTTGGCATACATATCACTTACATGCTGTCAAGTCAAAAGCAGGTTCGTATTGCTTTAATCCGCTAACTTACGTATAATATGGGCTTATTTTTTAATTGATTGATACAAATTATGGCAAAAGACGATATTATTGAATTTGAAGGCGAAGTCATTGATACCCTTCCTAATACTTTGTTCAAAGTTCGTTTAGAAAACGGGCACGAAATCATTGCGCATATCTCTGGTAAGATGCGTAAGCATTATATTCGTATCTTGACAGGTGATAAGGTTAAAGTTGAAATGACACCTTATGACTTATCTAAAGGCCGTATCACTTACCGTGGTAAAAACTAAATACTGACTGACCAATATGGTTGTGACAGTGTTAGCATTGGTAAGAGACAGCCAATAGCCGAATAGCTACGTTATCGCTGATAGCTGATATGACGCTTGGGTAGTGAAACTGATAATAATAATGAAAATGCTAATCTACTCATTATTGCCTATCAATATTTTAGTTATTTAGTAATTGACTGCTTCTAATTACCAAAAAAATACCGCTAGATTTTAGCGGTATTTTTTTGTCTATTTTTCATGACTTAATGCTATCGTATTTAACTAAATTCGACAGTCGCGCCATTTTTTATTACTCCGAGCAAACTAAGCGCATCCCAGTTGGTCAAACGCACACAACCTGCTGATGCCTGACGACTGATACGAGAAGGATCTGGTGATCCATGAATGCCATAAGTTGGTTTGCTAAGTCCAATCCATACTGAACCAACTGGATTGTTAGGACCTGGTGGAATGATAGACTTGCTACCGTCATTGCCCGTGTAAGTGTAGTTGGGCTCGTGCACCTTTACCTTGACAGTATGCGTACCTGTCGGTGATGGTGTTGCTGTGCTACCCACTGTCGTCGGATAGCTAGCAATCAAATTGTTATTCTCATCATATGCGTAGAGTGTTTCGGTAGCTTTATCAGCAACAACGCGGTGCACAGGCTTGGTATTAGGATTGCCAGGGTTGTATACCGTAATAATTTCGCCAGCGGTAAAACTGGCATCAGAGTTAAGCGACTTTAAATATTTCTCACTAATATGAAACTTCTCTGCCAACGCCTCAGTAAGACCTTCGTAATACATTCCTTCAAGCTTGGATTTGGCAACAGAATCAGCAGGTATGGTTGTGGTTTTAATATTCACATCTGCCTCAGTAAGCTGATAACTGACTAATACTGGTTGAGTTGTGAGCTTTTCATTTTTGGTCAGTGCTTGCCACGTCTCAGCGTTTAACGTATCAGTTACGTCTAAACCATTCGCTTTTTGAAACGCTTGCATGGCTTTGCGAGTATTTTTGCCCCAGTACCCATCGACAGGCCCTACTCCGTTATGATGCCAGTTTAATAGAGCCTGCAACTTTGTTCCTATATTACGATTAATATCTGTATCTGCCGTCCAAGTGACATTGTTTACCTTTTTTGCATTGTCAGATAGGTTCTCAGTCGTGTATTTAATCGTAGGTAGTAGCTTATTCAATGAAGTCGCGGCTTTACTATCTCCTGTTAACTTTTGACTTACGCCATTAGTCACTGGACTGACCTCTGCTGGAGCCTTGATACTATTATTTGTGCTCACACTATCCGTTGTTTCTGCTGCAATGCTTTGCCCCATTAGTAGTAAGCTTGAGAGACTCGCTACTGTCAACGCTTTACTTATTTTTGTTAATTGATACATGTAACACTCCTTATTTAAAAATTCTATTTTTTGTTTTAAGTTTGCAAATACCACAGTTTTTAAGTTCTATGTAACCTGCTCTTTTTAATTTTGCATTTACTATTATATTTTTACTAAAGGCAAAAGGTGCTAAGTCTCTTATGAGTTATCAATATTGTCATATTACCTTGTGAGCATATAACAGCTTTGTGTTAAAAGGAGCTCTGTTGTACAGCATCTCTGTTAATACGATACTTATAGATAAGCTCTGCTAACAGATAAACAATAAAAAACCCATAAGCTACTTGGTAGCTTATGGGTATATAGGACGCAAAACGAGACTGTGGCAAATACTATATAAGAATAGCCTTTAAACGCAAGTTAACTTATATCAGTTTGGCCAAGACCGCTTGACCCATTTCCTTACAACCTACTTGCTTAAGTCCAGCTTCGCTGCTATCTAAAATATCCAACGTACGTAGACCATCATCAAGCACATCACTGACTGCTTGCTCAATGGCTTGTGCTGCTGCTTCTTGCTTGAAAGTATAACGCAGCATCATAGCAACAGATAGGATAGTCGCTAATGGATTGGCTTTATCTTGTCCTGCAATATCAGGCGCTGAACCATGACACGGCTCATACATGCCCTTACCTGACTCATCTAAGCTCGCTGATGGCAACATACCGATAGAGCCTGTCAACATCGCAGCTTCATCAGATAGGATATCGCCAAACATGTTTCCCGTTACCATGACATCGAACTGCTTAGGATCTTTAATCAACTGCATGCAAGCGTTGTCGGCATACATATGTGATAACGCCACATCGCTATAGTCAGCTTGCTGCATCTCGATCATCGTCTGTTTCCACAGCTCAGTGACTTCTAATACATTGGCTTTATCAACTGAGCATACCTTAGCTGCTGTGCCTGCGGCTTCGGCACGCGTTTTTGCTAACTCAAAAGCAACTTTACCAATGCGCTGAATCTCACTTGTGCTATACACCATTGTGTTATAGCCCTGCTGCTCACCGTTTTCTAGTGTGCGGATACCACGAGGCTCACCGAAATAGATACCGCCTGTCAGCTCACGAACGATCAATAGATCTAGGCCTGAGATAATCTCCGGTTTGATACTTGAGGCATTAGCCAACTGTGGATAAAGCTTGGCTACGCGCAAGTTAGCAAATAAACCAAGCTCACCGCGGATTTTCAATAGACCGCGTTCAGGACGTTTACTACGCTCGATTGCATCCCATTTAGGACCACCAACCGCACCTAGCAATACGGCATCTGCGGCGCGAGCACGGGCCAATGTCTCATCTGGCAAAGGCTCACCAGTTGCATCAATAGCCACACCGCCAATCAATCCAGACTCAAGCGTTAAATCAAGTGAAAACTTATCATTGACAGCCTTAAGCACGTCAATTGCTTGGGTCATAATTTCAGGGCCAATACCATCACCCGCTAATGTTAAAATCGTTGCCATACTGATCCTTTTGGAATATTTTTATTGGTTGGTTATATTTTTGAGCTTTTCATACTCATATTTTATGCTGCCATTTTTTTGGCTTTAGGTGCTGATGTCACCTCTTTGCCCATACCAGTCTCTACAAACTCGCCTTGATGCTCAGCGTCTAGTTGCTTACAGAATCGGCGCTGTACTTTAGTACCTTGTAATAGCTCAATACACAAAGGCTCAGGTGATGCTGTATCCAATAGACTGCCTGATTTTTCGCTGTTCTTCTTTTGATAAGCGCGCAACTGATAAGTATCTGCTTCAGTGAAATCATGAATCATTGCAAAACGCTCAACATAGCCCATGTTGTTTTCTGGATAAAAATTAACATGTATCTCATGTTTTGCAGGCATGACTCGTGCATAGTAGTTGGTCAATCCTGGCATACTCGAAGGCGCTAACGGCACAATTTTTATGGCATTTTTATTGGCGAGTGGTGCCATGTCCATATTCGTCAATGCTTTTTCTGTGCCTTCTTGATGTGGTGAAACTGCCACAATCTTAGAATTGATTGGCTCGTGACTATTAGACGCAATAATAAGGGTTTTATCTATCTGTACAATTTCGCAATGATATGTGCCCACACACGCAATATTCACTTCACCAGCAATAGGTTTAATTTTACCCACCCATGCGTCGGCACTCTCTGCCTCATCTATTTTTTGATAGCCCGTCAATAGCTGACAGCCTGACAATAATAAGCTTGCAGCAATAACTGTACTTGTCCATAGAGCATAACGTTTTGTATTCATAATGGCGGCTACTTTTCAAAAAAGATAATAAAATGTAGTGAAAAACTATCCTTCATTTTAGACAGTTCACCGCCATAACTCAACGTTGCATTGCGTCTACTCGCAGTTTTGTCAGCAGTAGATTATAGAATAACCCTCTACGCTCTTACGTCGTTAAATATCCACGGTGTTTTTTCCATCATTTGTTGCTCATAGTCTTCAATAGCATCACTTTGCTGCAAGGTTAGACCAATATCATCCAGTCCGTTTAACAGACAATGTTTGCGAAACGCGTCTACTTCAAAGGCATACTCTTCACCAGTTGGCGTGATAACGACCTGACGCTCAAGATCTGTGGTCAACTCATAGCCTTCGTTATCAAAAGTCGCCTTCATTAACGTATCTACAATCGCTTCATCCAACACAATCGGTAACATGCCATTTTTGAAACAGTTATTGTAGAAGATATCTGCAAAACTAGGCGCAATTACCGTACGGAAACCATACTCTGATAGCGCCCAAGGTGCATGCTCACGGCTAGAGCCACAACCAAAGTTTCTGCGTGCGAGCAATATAGTAGCGCCTTGATAACGAGGCTTATTCAATACGAAGTCTGGATTGATAACTCGTGTGCTGTTGTCTTGGCCTGGATAGCCTTCGTCAAGATAGCGCCAATCGTCAAATAGATTTACGCCAAAACCTGTACGTTTAATAGACTTCAAAAACTGTTTCGCGATAATTTGGTCGGTATCGACGTTTGCGCGATCTAACGGGCAAACGATACCTGTTTGAGTGTTATAAGCTTGCATAAAATTTCCTATCAATTATATTTTTGCTGGCTGATGATCTTGATAAGCGTATTAAACAGTAAATAAGTTTTTACCATCTTTAACACCATGCTCATATATTTATATTTCATACAAGCATGATGTCAGTACTTACTATCAGACTTAAAACGTACGAACGTCTACAAAATGACCTGCCAACGCTGCTGCCGCTGCCATTGCTGGGCTTACCAAATGCGTACGACCACCATTGCCCTGACGACCTTCAAAATTACGATTAGACGTTGAAGCACAGTGCTCTTGCGGCTCAAGTTTGTCTGCATTCATCGCAAGACACATCGAGCAGCCCGGCTCACGCCATTCAAAACCAGCTTCAGTAAATAATGTATCCAAACCTTCAGCTTCTGCTTGCAACTTCACCTGTCCAGAACCTGCAACAACGATCGCTTCTTTTACATTATCAGCCACTTTACGGCCTTTGATTACCGCTGCCGCATCACGTAAATCTTCGATACGTGAATTAGTGCATGAACCGATAAATATACGATCAAGCTGAATATCCGTAATTTTCTGACCTGCCTCTAACCCCATATAAGTATAAGCGCGTAACCAGCCTTCTTCCTGAGCTTCATCAATGGCTTGATCTGGTGTCGGTACAGATTGCGTGATATCTACTACCATCTCAGGTGAGGTACCCCAAGATACCTGCGGTGCAATCTGACTACCGTCGATTTCTACCACAGTATCAAATACCGCGTCATCGTCTGAATATAGTGTACGCCAGTAGGCTTCTGCTTGCTCCCATTGCGCTTCGCTTGGCGCATATGGACGACCTTTGACATAATCAATCGTTGTGTCATCGACCGCAACCATACCGACGCGCGCGCCTGCCTCAATCGCCATATTACAGACGGTCATGCGACCTTCCATACTCATGTCTTCAAATACTTGTCCTGCAAACTCAATAGCATGTCCTGTTCCACCTGCTGTACCGATTTTTGCAATGATTGCTAACACCACATCTTTTGAAGTGACGCCAGCACCAAGCTGACCAGTGACACGGATCTGCATATTCTTTGATTTCTTTTGAATCAAACACTGCGTTGCCAATACATGCTCAACTTCGGAAGTTCCGATACCATGAGCCAAGCAGCCAAGTGCTCCGTGAGTCGCTGTATGCGAATCACCGCACACGACCGTCATACCCGGCAAGACCAAACCTTGCTCTGGACCAACCACATGCAAAATTCCTTGACGAGCATCATTGATAGTAAATTCAGCAATATCAAATTTGGTGCAGTTATCATCCAACGTGACAACTTGCAAGCGTGATACCTTGTCTTTAATCCCCGGCACCCCTTCTAGGCGCTCTTTAGTAACGGTCGGCACATTATGATCTGGACTAGCAATGTTAGCTGACAAACGCCATGGCGCTCTGTTTGCTAATTCCAACCCTTCAAATGCTTGTGGACTCGTCACTTCGTGCAACAGATGGCGGTCGATATAAATCAGGCTCGAACCATCGTCGCGCTTAGTGACTTCGTGAGCGTTCCAAAGTTTGTCATATAACGTTTGACCAGCCATGTTGCTATCCTTTATAAGTTGCTAATTACTTAATTTTTTACTTACTTGCACGTTGCCAAGCTAAGATTCTATGTAAATACTATGTCTATCTATAATATTGTGTCTATCTATAATATTTGATAATTACTGTTGTATATAAAATAAATATTTCTTCATGAGACTCAACATATGACTAAAATTTACGCCTAAAATACGTTTTAAATAGCTTATAGCCAATTTTTTAGAATAAATATGTCACAATATGCCTCGATGTCTTGTGATTATAGCAGGCAAATCCTATAATAATAATTGATGATTTTTAACCAGACGCAAACTTTTATTTCTAATACGTTGTGATTGGTTCAGCCAACTTTTATTTATAGCTCATAAAGTAGCTAAGGACATTCGTTTGAATACCACAAACTTGACGACATTCGTTACCGTTATGCACACTGGCAGTATCTCAGGCGCCGCAGAAAAGCTGTTTATCACGCAGCCTGCTGTCAGTAAACGTATCAAAAACTTAGAAGACGAGTTTAACATTACCTTGTTTGATACGGTAGGACGCGGAATTGTACCTACCCAAGCTGCTAGTGAAATGCTACCTCATGCCAAGCGTTGGCTAGAAGACTATGAAAACTTTAAAATCAACTTGCAGCATTCTCAGCATATCGTCTCTGGCAAGTTAGTCATTGGTACTAGCCATCATATTGGCCTACATCATTTAGCACCTGTCCTTAAACACTTCATTCAAGCTTATCCAGCTGTTCAGTTAGAAGTACACTTCGTAGATTCTGAAAAAGCGCACAAAGCCGTACTAGATGGAGATTTGTCTTTAGCCTTTGTTACGCTTCCACCTGTCTATGACAAGCGACTAACCTACCATACGCTATGGTCAGATCCTCTATACTTTATGACTGGTACGCTATCAGCGTTGGCAACCAAATCTAATGTCACTTTAGAGCAGCTGGCCCGATACCCCGCTATTTTACCGTCTGCCAATACCTTTACCAGTCAGATTACTTTGGCCGAGTTTGCCAAGCACAATCTTAAGCCTTATGCCACGATGAGTACCAACCCGCTTGAGTCTATTCGTATGCTGGTATCTGTCGGTCTTGGCTGGTCCGTACTACCACAAACGATGGTTAGCCAAGATTTGGAACGTATTGATATGGCAGACAATATTGAGCTACAGCGTTATCTGGGTGTGGTCATCAATCCAAAGCTTACGCAATCTAGTAGCGTGACTGCACTCTTAGATTTGCTGGCTCCTATCGAATAAGGATCGCTGATTATAATAATATGTAAGTTCAACCTATTCGCATTTGTATCTCTCATGCGTTATAATACGTTTGACGTTGTTTTTATAACAAAAATTTACCACGAAGACACTGATTAGTCATATATTGAATACTTCTAGTAAGATATGATGGTTGGCAGTAGGTTTAATGGTTTTGATTGATTGTATAGGTTGCTAATACTCATATATAAATAGCAGATGCGAGCAATAATAATAGATAAGTGGAATGCGACATTCCCATTGTTCTCTATCTCTATATGAGTGCTAGCCATAGAACGACATCAATCATATATAACTACAAAAGATACTGAAAAAAGCCATTATGTCTTAATTAATGGCTTTTTTTGTCTTTAAATATTGTTTTTGACATCGCTTTGTAAGACAAAATTTTTATAGTTAAAATAATTACAGCCAACCCTGTTGGTTAAGGACAATTTATATGAACGGAGTTTCTAGTGGCGTGCTGATATCACTCGGCGCATATTTCTTAGTGATGATTGGGATTGGTGTTTACGCTTATTTTAAGCAAGCCAATGATACTGAAGGCTATATGTTAGGGGGTCGTAACTTAGGCCCAGCAGTAACCGCACTTTCTGCAGGTGCATCAGACATGTCAGGTTGGTTACTACTTGGCTTACCTGGTTATATGTTTGCCGATGGTGTGGTCAGTATTTGGATTGCGCTTGGGTTAACATTAGGTGCATTACTCAACTATCTCATCGTAGCACCTCGCCTTCGTGTTTATACCGAAGTGGCTGACAACGCTATTACCCTACCTGATTATTTCGCCAACCGCTTTGAAGACAAGTCGCACATGCTGCGCGTCATCTCGGCATTAGTCATCATTCTATTCTTCACTGTCTACACTGCCGCAAGTCTTGTAGGTGGTGGTAAACTTTTCGAAAGCTCACTTAACTTATCGTATAGTACTGGCCTATGGGTTACTGCTGGTGTGGTTGTGGCTTATACGTTATTCGGTGGTTTCCTAGCAGTATCTATGACCGATTTTGTACAGGGCGTCATCATGCTGTTTGCTATGGTGATCGTACCTGTTGTTGCCTTTACTGATCTTGGCGGCGTCTCAGCCACTGCCGACGCTGTTAGAAATATCGATCCAAGCTTGTTAAATGTCACTAGTGGTATGACGCTGATTGGCATCATATCTTTGATGGCGTGGGGCTTAGGTTACTTTGGCCAGCCGCATATCATTGTACGTTTTATGGCGATTCGTTCAGTCAAAGATGTGCCGACTGCACGTAACATTGGCATGAGCTGGATGGTTGTGAGTCTTATTGGTTCATTGATGACTGGTTTTGCTGGTCGTGCCTACGTACAAAAAACTGCTATGACACTGGATGATCCTGAGACTATCTTCTTAGTATTCACTCAGTTCTTGTTCCATCCATTGGTTTCAGGCTTCCTATTAGCAGCTATTTTAGCGGCAATCATGAGTACTATCTCATCGCAGCTATTGGTTGTATCAAGCTCTCTAACCAAAGATGTATACAAGTTATTCTTTGATAAAGACGCACCAGAAGCTCGTCAAGTATTGGTTGGTCGTATCTCAGTTATCATCGTCGCTATCGTTGCCATTATGCTAGCGTCTAACCCAGATAGCTCAGTATTGAACCTAGTGTCTAACGCATGGGCAGGATTTGGTGCTGCGTTTGGTCCATTGGTTATCTTTAGTCTGACATGGCGTGGTATGAACCGTAACGGTGCTGTTGCCGGTATGGTTGTTGGTGCGTTGACTGTCATCCTATGGATTTATGGTCCTTTCCAAGTAGATGGTATGGCACTAAATAGCTGGTTATATGCTATCGTTCCAGGCTTTATCTTAAGTACTATAGCTATCTTTGCCGTTAGTATCATGACTGGTGGCCCAAGACCTTCAGTTTCTGCTAAATACAAAGAGATGGAGCTAAACTTAAACAAATAAGTTTGCGTAATGTCTTAAGATTACCGTTATAAAAAGACCTCGTCACTATTGGCGAGGTTTTTTTATGTATAAAGGTAAGACTAAGTATTCTAGTCAAGATAACGGTCTAGTCGTACCCCGTTTAAAATACACCTTTATCAGTACATTTATTCCTTTCTATTTACACTTCTCAGAGTAATCTACTGGCTTACATACTCAATCCTCTCATAGGATCCAAATGATTTATATATGTCGCAGTTTATTAGTAAATCACTTAGTCATAAGTACACGAATAGCAAATAGATAAAGATTGCTAAACGATTTAAAAGATATACTGAATATATGTAGGCTAGAGAGTTATAGAACGATATAACCTATAGATAGATGTTGTAGCTGTAAACTATTTACTAGTATTTACGTATATATATCCAAATAACTTAAAATCAAAAACATTACTTTATTTTAAACACAACAAAAAAAGCGACTCATAATGAGTCGCTTTTCTATAATTTAAAGGTTGTAGACTTATGGCTATAGTGCTTGATAAGAAAGCTTTACACCTGCAATGAAGCCATCATTGTCTTCAAAATCAGCTACAATTTTATCAGTTGGTAAGGCACCTTGAGCATCACCGAACCATAAATATTTGCCACCAGCAGATACTGCCCAGTTTTCAGTGAAGTTGTACTTGGCACCAAGACCAACACTATAGTAGCCTTCGACTGGACCTAGTGATGTTACAGGGTTGCCAGCACCACTATCCCAACCAACGGTACCGCTAATAGCCAGTGCGGGTGCTACACGTTTTGCTAGACCTAGCTCTACTTGCCATTGGTCATCTTTATATTCCACTAAGTTTAGTCCGTCAGGGCCATAACTAATTTTACTAGTATCATTATAAAGTGGTGGTGTAATGATAAAATCACTCCACGGTACCCAGCGTACTTTTGCCGTTGCTAATGTTGTAGGGTTGATACCCGTCTGGAAATCAAAGTTGACTGATTTAGGAGTAGTGATTTCGTATTTACTATTTCTATTTGCTGCGGCAGCTGCTTGTTCCGGAGTAGCTCCTGCTGCTGTAGCTCTAATGGCTACTAGCGGATACGACTCAGATATTTGTATATCGTGATCGATTTCAGAACGGTAAGTTAAAGCTGCTTTTAATGCGATTTCAGGCTTACTATAAGCAATACCTGCTATATAACCATAGTCCATGTCAGGATTACTGTTTGAAGTGTAACCGCTAGCAGGTCCATAAGCTAAACCGCGTAATTTGGTTTCGGACTGAGTACGCTGTGCAACTGGGCCACCATACACTTGGAAGTTTTTATTGGCACCAAACTTCATACCCAAAATTCCTGTTAGGCTTTGGCTACGAACTTCTACATTGGTATTTTCACCTGCGGTACTTGCTTCAGCTTGTGCTACTGCTACTGCTCCACGCAATCCATCTAACTGAGCCTGCTGTTCTGGAGTCAAAACACCAGCTGTTTCTCCTGCAGCCAGAGCACCAATTCCAGCCTGTGCCGCTGCAAGACTTGGGGCTGCGCCATTGGTAATAGATGCGATAGAGGCGTCAACATCTCCTTGTGAGACGAAGTTACTTTGAGTATATTCAGCGGCTGCACCGAAAGGCTCATCATATAAGATACCTATACTAAAAGTATCGTTAATATCAGCTTTGACACCATAACGGAAGAAATCGTAAGACTCAGCAATATCACCGGTCTTATCGCCACGTACGTAGTTATTTTGAGAAGGGTTAGTGTTAGCACTATCATAACCGCTTACATCAGCATCAATATAAGTATAGACGGCTTCTGCATAGGTACCATCTTGAAAGAAAGCAGTGACATCTTGGCCTGAACGATCAAGACCAGCAGCATTAGTTATGCTAGCGACAGAGAGAGTAGCGATTGCTACTGCAAGGGTTTTCAAGTGAAAAGTAGTGCGCATTGTGTATCTCCAACGGTCCTTGTTGTATTACTACTCTGATAGTCAATATACAGCATTGCTGCGCTTAACATTGAAGTTATCAAAGTCGTGTCCTAAATTGAATACTAATGCCTTTTTGACACTAAAACAACAATTAAAGTGCTTTATTTCTCAATTATGACTGAACAGTACAAATAAGATATAAATCAAATAATGCCGTTTACTTCTACTCTTGAATGTGAATTTTATAAAAAAATATATACATAAATAATATTTTTCTTTGAGCAAAAGCTAATTCACTATCACGTTGACTACAATGCTGCCCATAAAAAAGCGACCCTTTTAGGGATCGCTTTTTTATCAATAACATTTAAAAATTTGTTGTATAGCTAGGACATAAATTACTGAGCTTGGTAAGAAACTTTTACACCAAGTACAAATCCGTCATTGCTTTCAAAATCACTAACGATCGCCTTTGTTGGAATTTGACCTTTAGCATCACCAAACCATAGATACTTACCACCAGCAGATACGGCCCAGTTCTCAGTAACATTGTACTTTGCACCAAGTCCAGCACTGTAGTAGCCTTCGATAGGTCCCAGTGAAGTTACAGGGTTGCCAGCACCACTATCCCAACCAACAGTACCACTTACTGCCAGTGCTGGTGCTAAGCGTTTGGCCAAACCTAACTCTACTTGCCATTGGTCATCATCATAACTAACTAAAGATAAACCTTTATCATCATTAGTTGCTCGCTTGCTCACTTCATTATAAAGTGGTGGAACGATTGCAAAATCACTCCATGGTACCCAGCGTACTTTGGCAGTCGCTAATGTTGTAGGATTGATACCCGTTTGGAAATCGAAGTTAACTGATTTAGGGGTAGTGATATCTAGCGTATTACCTTGATTCGCCTCGCCACCTAGAGCTGCTACTATAGGATATGTTTCATCAATATTTGAGCTGTGATCAATTTCAGAACGATAGGTCAAAGCCGCCTTTAGAGCGATCTCAGGTTTACTATAAGACACACCTGCGATATAGCCATAGTCAGTATCAGGACTAATATGAGCGGTATAGCCTGTAGCAGCACTATAGGCTGTACCACGAAGACTTACATCAGCTTTGATACGTTGGACGACAGGACCACCGTACACTTGAAATTCTTTGTTTTGACCAAACTTAGCACCTAGTATACCTGTGATACTTTCACTGCGGACTTCAACATTTGTGCCTTCACCAGTAGTCGCTGCCTCTGCGCCTGCCGCCGCTACAGCAGCTCCGAGAGATTCAGCTTGACTAGCTAGACTTTTGGCTTGGTTTTGAGCTGCTGTAGCTTGTTGTACAAGCTCTGCGGCTGCTTCAGGAGTAGAAGCATTTTGTGCTTGCGCTGCAAGAGCTGCTGCTGCCATACCTGCTTGCGATGCCCCCGCAGCTAACTGACCAATTTTTGCTCTAGCATCTGCTACACTGTTAGCGTTACCGTTCGAGATAGCATTGACCGATGCATCAAGATCACCTCTGGCTACAAAATTATTATCACCACTATAATCAGCTGCTGCACCAAACGGCTCATCATATAAGATACCAATGCTAAAAGTGTCATTGATATCCGTTTTTACACCATAACGGAAAAAGTCATAAGACTCAGCGATATCATCAATTTTCTTGCCCTGAGTGTAGGCTTTGTTGTCTGAACCAACATAAGCGTTGTCATGGCCAGTAACATCAGCATCAATATAAGTGTAGACAGCTTCTGCATAAGTGCCGTCTTGTAGGAATGCGGTGATATCTTGACCTGAGCGATCAAGGCCAGCAGCGCTAGCGACGCTAGCAACAGAGAGAGTAGCAACAGCTACTGCAAGAGTTTTTAAATGAAAGGTGTGGCGCATTTTATATCTCCAAACATCCGCATTGTTTTACTGTCATGCCTAGTTTTAGTAGGTAATCAGTATCCGAAGTGGAAGATAGTAAAGATTTTTTAACACTAAAACAACTACAAAAATACATTATTTCTATGTTATGACCATATAGTCATTAGACAATATCTATATATAAAAATAAGCATATACTTCCTAGCATTAAAGGCTTTTTTCGATATTCACTTGTTAATAATGGGGCGGTCTGTCTGCCATCACATCAAATGGTGCAATACCACTTTCCGTATCCTGACCCTCAATCTGTTTATAAATAAGCTGTAGTTGACGTTGCAGCGTATGAATATCTTTGTCTTGTCGCGTAATGACGTCATTCAGTCTTTCGACGGTCACTTCAAGATGCGCTAGGCTCATTTGCAAGTCGACTACTTGGGCTTGCAAATCATCTTGCACTGTAGAAGTATCGTCTGTAGTTTTAGGTTGGTTCATATGCTTCTCTATATTGTAATAAGTATTAAAGTGAAAGAATGGATCACTAAGGGGTTTGAGGGGTACTGTAGATTAGCGATAAACTTACAATTATAGTCACGACATAGCGGCCGTTAGTAAAAGCAATAAATAGTACTGATAAAACTATTTACTCGCACTACAGTGACGCGGTGGCATGTTATACTGCAGGCAATTTTGCAACAACCCCTACCTCACTATTATATAAGCTTAAGATACTCTATGGCACTGATTCATTTAAAAGACATTCACTTAGCCTTTGGCGTCGCGCCTGTTCTTGATGGTATTGATTTTTCTATCAATACAGGCGAGCGTGTGTGCTTGATTGGCCGTAACGGCGAAGGTAAATCTACTTTGTTTAAACTGATCAATGGCTCATTGCAGCCTGACAGTGGCGAGATTATTACCAACAGTAGCATGCGTGTAGCGATGCTAGAGCAAGACGTTCCTGAGACCAGTGGTCGCATATTAGACATCGTTATGGGCGGCAGTCGTCGCACGGCTGATTTGCTTATTAACTATAATAAGCAAGTCGATATGTGCGCGAATGGCGATATGGATGCCTGTGAGCATATGGCGACCCTACAGCATGATATCGATGCGGTACATGGCTGGGATTTAGAACGTGATGCCATGCGTCTGATTACGACCATGGGCCTTAATCCAGAAGATGACTTAGCATCTCTATCTGGTGGTCGTAAACGCCGCGTGTTACTTGCTCGCGCTCTAGTGACCAAGCCTGATGTACTACTACTAGATGAGCCAACCAACCATTTGGATGTTGAAAGTATCGAATGGTTAGAACGCTTTTTGCTCGATTGGCAAGGCCTAACGTTATTGTTCGTGACTCATGATAGAGCATTCGTAAATAAACTATCGACTCGCATCATCGAGCTTGATCGTGGTCAATTGACCAGCTATGACGTAACACAAGGCGAAGGTGGTTATGCACGCTATCAAGAGCTAAAAGAGCTACAACTGCAGGCTGAAGAAAAGAACAATGCCAACTTCGATAAAAAACTGGCACAAGAAGAAGTTTGGATTCGCCAAGGTATCAAAGCGCGTCGTACCCGTAATGAGGGACGCGTCCGCGAACTAAAAGCCCTACGTGAAGAGCGTAGCGAACGCCGTGAGCAAGTAGGCAATGTCAACATCACAATGGGTCAAGGCGAGAAAAGCGGTAAGCTTGTCTGTAAAGTTAAAAACTTGCATCTTGAGTATGACGGCAACGTATTGGTAGACGATTTTACGACCACTATTATGCGCGGCGATAAAATCGGTATCGTTGGTCCTAACGGCGCTGGTAAAACAACCCTTATTAAAGCCCTACTCGACATGTCTGATGACGAAGTCACTAAGTCAGGTAGTGTCGAACTAGGTACTAATTTGAAAATCGCATTTTTCGATCAGCTGCGTGATCAATTAGATCTTGAAGCAAGCGTTGCACAAAACGTTTCGGAAGGTTCTGACTTTGTCGAAGTTGGTGGCCGTAAGACACACATCATGAGCTACTTGCAAGATTTCTTGTTTGCCCCAGAGCGCGCACGTACACCTGTCAAAGCATTGTCTGGTGGTGAGCGTAATCGAGTACTACTGGCCAAGCAGTTATTAAAACCTGCCAATATTTTGGTACTCGATGAGCCGACCAACGATTTGGATATGGCAACACTTGAGCTATTAGAAGAGTCAGTCGCCAGTTTTGGTGGTACGATTTTACTAATCAGTCATGATCGCTCATTCATGGACAATGTCGTCACCTCTACGTGGGTGTTTGGCGAAGATGAAAATGGCAAAGGAGTAGTCAGTGAGTACGTAGGTGGTTATCAAGAGTATCTGGTACAAAAAAACCGTGAAGAAGCATCCCGTGCTGCCAAAGCACCTGCCAACAATGCAGCAAGCAATAAAGCGACAAACAAGTCTGGCACAGCCGCGAAACCGAATAAGGCAGTTAAAAAGCTAAATTATAATGATCAACGCGAACTGGATAACTTGCCAAAAGAAATTGCTGCACTCGAAGCTGAACAGGCTCAACTGCAAGAAAAGCTGGCCGATGGCTCTTGGTTCAATACCGACTTTGATGCGGCGACAGCTGCTAGTGAGCGTCTCTTAATCATCGAAGATGAAATGATGCACAAGCTTGAACGTTGGAGTGAGCTTGAAGGCTAGGACTCAAACTCTCTAGCTGAGTTTATTTAGATGTCACATATGTACTTTGCTTTACATATTTCGATAAACGAGTTTCTGATAGATAGTCTGACAAAACATTATTAACCATTAAAAAGACATCACCACTTTATGACATAGAGTGGTGATATTTGTTTTACAGCAACTTACAAAGTAGTTAGATAGTGAAAGTTAGTGAACATTACCTTAATTTCAAGTATCATTCGCTATTGCTGAAAATCCTTATTATTTATAAGGTCATCACATTATAATCCTTGTTAAAGCAAAGTTAGCGTTAAACGTTGATAATCCAACTGTTTTGGTTTAATTATCACATTCAACCTTCTAATATGTCCTATTGAGGTTGCTTTATTTTTAACGCAATAATTTATTTTATCACCGAAATAGCTTAGAATAGCAACAATTAGCAAAATTAGGCACAGCTAAAGTGGCTTGATATTGTATATTTTCTAAGCCACAAACCCAGTGTGGGATAATCCCATTTCATTCACCTGGAGGAAGTATTAATGAGCCAAGCCGAAGGCGTTAATGTACAACGCCGTAGAGTTCTTATTGCCTCAACTGCCGCGATTGGTGCAGCTGGGGTAGCTGCCGTGGCGACACCTTTTGTCCGTTCTTGGTACCCAAGCGCTAAAGCTGAGGCTGCAGGGGCTGCAGTGACCCAAGATATTGGTTCTATCGAAGATGGACAAATGATCGTTGTCAAATACCGTGGTAAACCTATTTATGTGGTTAAGCGCACCGAAGACATGGTTGCAGGACTAGAGTCAGTCAAACCTCTATTATCTGATCCTGCGTCTGATGCGTCTCTACAACCTGAATATTGCAAAAACCCTACTCGCTCTTTGGATCCAACCGTATTGGTTGTCGAAGGCGTTTGCACACATTTGGGCTGTGCACCAAACTACCGTCCTGATGTGGGCGCGGTGGATTTAGGTGGTAATGATTGGTACGGCGGATTTTTCTGTCCGTGTCACGGGTCAAAATATGACTTAGCAGGTCGTGTATATAGCGGCGTCCCTGCACCACTTAATTTACCCGTTCCAGAATATGGTATGGATGGTACCATCTTGACGGTTGGGGAGGCTTAATATGAGTATGGGTAAAAAGTTAATGCATTGGGTGGACGCGCGTTTTCCAGCGACCGAAACCTATGAATACCATATGTCAAAGTACTACGCACCAAAGAACTTTAACTTCTGGTACTTCTTTGGCGTGCTATCAATGATTGTACTGGTCAACCAATTGGTGACTGGTATATGGCTTACGATGATGTACAACCCAAGTGCCGAAGGGGCATTCGCGTCTGTTGAATACATCATGCGTGACGTAAAAGGTGGTTGGCTCATTCGCTATATGCACTCAACTGGCGCATCTGCGTTTTTCGTCGTTGTATATCTGCATATGTTTAGAGCCTTACTATACGGTTCATACCAAAAACCTCGTGAGCTTATCTGGCTCATCGGTATGGGTATCTACCTAGCACTTATGGCAGAAGGTTTCTTCGGTTACCTACTACCTTGGGGCAACATGTCATTCTGGGGTGCTCAGGTTATCTTGAACTTACCTGCGGCACTACCTGTTATTGGTGATGGCCTTGCTGAATGGGTACGTGGTGACTATATCATCTCTGGTATTACCCTAAACCGTTTCTTTGCTCTACACGTTGTTGCTATTCCATTAGTACTCGTGGGCCTAGTATTTATGCATATTGTGGCGTTGCACCATGTGGGTTCGAACAACCCTGATGGCATCGACATCAAAAAGCTAAAAGATAAAAACGGTATCCCATTAGACGGTATCGAATTCCATCCGTACTACACTGTGCATGACATGGTTGGTATCGTCGTATTCTTTATCTGCTTCTTTGCAGTGGTATTCTTCTTCCCAGAAGGCGGCGGTTTCTTCCTTGAGCCACCAAACTTTGAGACAGCGAACTCACTGAAAACACCAGCGCATATTGCACCAGTATGGTATTACACGCCTTTCTACGCTATCTTGCGTGCTGTTCCTGATAAGCTTGGTGGTGTGATCGCAATGGGTGCTGCAATTGCTGTATTGTTCTTGATTCCATGGCTTGATAGATCGCCTGTACGCTCTATGCGTTACAAAGGTATCTTGTCTAAAATCGCACTTACTATATTTGCTATTAGCTTTGTTGTATTGGGCTACTTGGGCGCTACGCCTGCGACACCAACGGCAACTATCATGGCTCGTGTATTCACGATTCTATATTTCTTGTTCTTCTTACTGATGCCGTTCTACACTGCCATTGAGAAGTGTAAACAGCCACCAGAACGCGTTACCGGAGGTCACTAATGAGCACGCTAATTAAATCCCTAGCTGGTCTAGGCTTAGGCGCGGCATTGACGTTGACTGCTGGTACAGCAATGGCAGCTGGTGGTCACGGATGTGGCACATTTACTAACGCTGAAGGCGTGGAAGAGCATTTGGCTTGTAGTACTGCTCCTATTGATTTTACCAATAAGGGCTCGCTACAAAACGGTGCAAAAATCTTTATGAACTACTGTGCTGGGTGTCACTCAGCCAAGTATGTTCGTCACTCACGCATTGCCAAAGATTTAGAGATACCGCCTGAGCTGGTTGAAAAGTATTTGATGGTTACCACTGATCAAATCGGTGACCACATTACTGCTGAGATCGATCCTGAGATTCAAGCGTCTTGGTTTGGCGCCGCTCCTCCTGATCTATCACTTGAGACACGTCTACGTGGCGATGACTGGGTATATACTTACCTACTATCATTCTATGAAGATCCAAGCCGTCCTTGGGGTGCGAACAACTTAGTACTGGCCAATGCAGCGATGCCTCACGTATTGCATAACATGCAAGAAAAGTTGAGCCAAGAAGAGTTTGAATCTGAAGTTGGTGACTTGGTTAACTTTATGGCGTGGATGGGCGAACCTGCTCGCCATGACCGTCAAGTCATTGGTTTCTTTGTGATTCTATTCTTATTGGTACTGCTCATCCCAGTTTACTTATTGAATAAAGAATTCTGGAAAGATGTCAAATAAGTCATAGTTAGCAGACCGTTCTTAGAATTAAAAAAGGCACTACTTCGGTAGTGCTTTTTTGTGCCTTAATATAAAGTGTAAATACTAAATAAGCGGGAAAATAATTCGCTCAGTGCTAATGTTTACTTACACTACCTTGATAAACGTTGCGAGTTTGTTTACGATGACAACCTTCACTATTAACATTAGGCTTTCATGATTGATGCGAATGACATTCCAAGTAGTCAGCTAATTTTGTATGCTGATGACGGCTACGACAGTCATGTGGTACGCCTATTACTTGAAGAAAAAAAGCTCGCTTACTATTTGTCTCGCTTACATTCTGAGCGCCCTGAAGATTTGACTGAGCTAAACCCCTATCATACCTTGCCTGTATTACAGCAGCGTGAGATTGCGCTTTATGAGATTAACGTCATTTTTGAGTATCTTGAAGAGCGCTATCATACAAATAAACTGCTCCCTGAGACACCGCAAGAGCGTGCACAATTTCGCCAATTGGCTTGGCGCATTCAGCGTGATTGGTTAGTACTTGGCAAGCGTCTGCTGACGCATCCAGATAGCTTTAATAAAGCACAGGCTGCCGTTGCCAAAAAACAGCTTAGTGATTCGTTGATTACTCTGTCACCGCTGTTCGCTCATAAGCCTTATTTTATGGCTGATGAGTTTGGTTGGTGTGACGTGTTATTAGCACCATTATTATGGCGATTAGACGAGATGGGTATTGAGCTGCCACGTGCCATTAGCCGTCCATTATTTGAATACCAAACGAGAGTGTTTGAGCGCAGTAGCTTCCAAAAAAGTGTGCGTTGATTAGACAAGTATCGAAAGCTGTCCTAAAATAAAGTATAAATAAGATAGATGTTAATTAGCATCTGTCATTTGATAAGTTGCTGAACGAGATATTTTTCATTATTAAAAATTATTAGTATAGGAAATCATTAGATGAGCGAAACCACCTCTATTACACCTACCCGTCCTTATATGGTACGCGCACTATATCAATGGATAGAAGACAACGCTCTAACACCATACTTGATGGTCGATGCTACCGCTGACAATGTGCAAATACCAACCGAGCATGTGCAAGACGGTCGTATCGTATTAAATATCGCCAGCCGTGCTACTGGTAACATGAGCATGGAAAATGACTATATTCACTTTAGTGCGCGCTTCGGCGGTGTATCACAAGAAATATGGGTACCACTTACTGCGGTGATGGGGATTTATGCTAAAGAGAACTCGCAAGGAATGTTTTTTGATCCAAAAGAGTATGATAACTATCAGCCAGAAGACGACTCAGCGCCAATGTCTAATAACAGTCCTGCCAAAGCACCTAAACCAAAGCGCGATAATAAAGCGGGTTTAAAAGTTTTAAAGTAATTGGAGATTCAAACTCATTACTTTTCACATAATAAAAAAGCCAGTCATATTTACTATAACTGGCTTTTTCGTTGTCTGCTCAAAGACTTGATACTTTATCTTTGACTAAGTTCTTGGCAAGGTCACACCGCGCTGACCTTGGTATTTGCCACCGCGATCTTTATAACTGGTCTCACAGACATCATCAGCATCGCTTTGGAAAAACAACATTTGCGCAACGCCTTCACCAGCATAGATACGGGCTGGTAAATTAGTCGTATTACTAAACTCCAGGGTTACATGACCTTCCCACTCAGGCTCAAGCGGCGTTACGTTGACAATAATACCGCAGCGCGCGTAAGTCGACTTACCTAGGCAAATAGTCAATACATCACGCGGAATACGGAAATATTCCATAGTACGGGCTAAAGCAAACGAGTTCGGTGGAATAATGCACTCATCACCAACGATATCGATAAAGCTTTTATCATCGAAGTTTTTAGGATCAACGACCACTGAATGTACGTTGGTAAAAACTTTGAACTCAGGAGCACAGCGCACATCATAACCGTAGCTTGAGGTGCCGTAGCTAACCAAACGCTCGCCTGCATCATTAAAACGCACTTGACCCGGCTCGTACGGTTCAATCATGCCGTGCTCTTCGGCCATTTTACGAATCCAGCGGTCAGACTTAATAGACATTGTTGTTCCTTAGCAAATATTTAATAGCGACGATTATACGGAATTGGTGGCTGAATTTATAGAGGAGCGGCTACTTAAAACTGAATACAGCCATTAATCTCATTTATTCCCATGTTATGTCTTAGAAGCTACCATTTGGTAAAATGATCTTCTGCGAGCCCCATGACATTAACAAGCCTAATAACTTCATCTCTTATTCGAATTTCACCACTATAAAAACCTATCCACTGCTCAAAGATACTGGCTATCACACCGAAATTATCGGTCTTTTTATAGACGGTAATCGGTGTGAAGCTCAAATCAATATCGACATTGCTCCATCCAAGATTTTGATGATAGATACGCCATGGCTTTGAGATGCTAGCGTCATTTTCTACATTTTCTATACTTGGCTCAAGACTGTCTGGCTGACTTGATCGAATATTGGAATCCTCACGAGCAAACATAACGGGTGGTAAATAAAATATTTGCCCATCAAGCCAACAAGCATTTTCACTAGCTCCTGTCTCATTGACACCCATAGACAGATTGAGCAAAAAGTGTCGACCATCTGACAAATAGCTAGTGATACAGCTCCAAAACCAATTGGTCTCATGACGCATATAGCCGAGCGTCCAATCTAGATTGGCAATAGTAGCATCGGTGAAGATTATTTTTTGAGGTCGAGCGTCAGGAGTATTAACTGCTGAGTTGGATTTAATGAGTAAATACCCAGATAGTGCGGTCAACGGCTCTTTTCGCGTAAACGTCCAGCCACGCCTACCAGTCGGCGTACATATGGCTAACGGTTGTACGCTTCGTGCTAACGCTGCCGTGATTGCAACATACTGACTGTCGAGCGCAATAGTCATCTGAGCAGGACTAAAATCTAAGGTGACGCTAAGCTTTGTATGTGTAAATGCCATCTGCCCTTGATAACCATCACCGTCTAAGTGCGTATGATGCGTCAAAGGCTGTAGCGCCTCACAGACTTCCAGCTGCTGAGTATCCTCATTATAAATGTAAACGAAAGCACTAGTCGCAAGCTTAATCGTTGCGAGCGCGAGGCACACTCGATAAGGGGGTTGGAGTATCTGAATGAAGCAGAATTGGTTGGTTTTTAGTTCTTTACGCCAGTTAGGTAAGGATTTTTGTGAAATGAGATGACTATGATAGTCTAAGTAATTAACATTTTTGACTTGGGAGAAAACACCAAAAACAGGCTGACCATTTTGGATAAGATATTCGAGATTTGCCAGTTTTAAGTTGGCGGCAATATACGGTTTGTCGTGGCTTTTATTCATGATATCGGCATCCTAGCCAAATTTTTCTGAAGGTATTATCTGTCCTTGATAGCTAACGGTGCTATGTGAAATTCTTCTTTTTGCCTGTACAGCACCCACAAAAAATGCTTCAGTTATCACCTTAACTTCAATATTGGTTAATCCATCTGCTAGTGTTTCTGTAACATCTATTGATGCAAGCGCACTCACCCATGAAAAGTGTCTTGGAAACTTTTTTAATAGCTCAGCGAGAGCCTTTGTGAATTTGTTAAAATCGGCAATTACCATTCGGTGATTGCTAAAGTCAGCATTAATCTGATAGCGTTTGCTACTACCATCTTTATAGTAGCAAACGGCAATCAACTGACTGTTTGAGAGTTCAATGATGTATATCGGCGGGCGAAATAATCGTAGGACTCTATACTGCTTGGGAGTATTGTCTAAATGACTTTGATAAATAGATAAGTTCAAGATATCCTCTTTTTAGACAATACATTCACTTTAAAAGTCGCCAGCTTAGGCTACTTCTCCACCATCAAAAAATCCGCTTGTCATCGATAGGCTTTGCAAATTTATTGATGTTGGTTTCGATATTTTTGGCAATATCTAGGTAATATTGTGCAAACTCATCATCAGCTAAGACGCTTGGCACACCTTTATCAACTTGTGCACGAATGCCACTGGCAAGTGGTAGCTGACCCAATAGCGGTACCTGATACTGCTCAGCGATAACCTCACCGCCACCCGTACCAAAGATCGCTTCGGTGTGATTACATTTGCTACACGTATGTAGCGCCATGTTTTCAACCACCCCGAGCACAGGAATGTTTGTTTTGTTAAACATCTCAACGCCTTTTTGCGCATCGAGCAAGGCGACATGCTGCGGTGTCGTGACAATGACAGCACCCGTGACAGGAATACGCTGCGCCAATGTCAGCTGTATATCACCCGTACCTGGCGGCATATCAATCACTAAATAGTCTAGCTGTGGCCAGTTGGTTTGATTATATAGCTGCATCAATGCACCCGTGGCTTTTGGCCCACGCCATGCAACCGGGGTATTATCTCCATCAAGCAAACTACCGATAGAGAGCATTGCCATACCATGCGCATCGACCGGTACGAATTGCTCGTTTTCTAATTGCGGCTTCACATCAGCGACGCCCAACATCGTTGGCATACTAGGACCATAGATATCCGCATCTAGCACACCAACGCGGTTGCCAAGCTTCTGTAATGCTAGTGCGATATTGACCGTCGTTGTCGATTTACCAACACCGCCTTTACCTGATGCCACGACAATAATATGACGGATACGAGGATGCGCGGCCAATGAAGCTTGAGTAGGTGCCGCTTTCGTAATCGGTGGCTCAGCGTTAGTGCTATTAGCGTTGTTATTAGCGCCAGATGAAGGCTGAGATTCCATCGCATTGGTTGTCTTTGGCATCTGCTTTGGTAAGCTTGAACCTGAACCCTTTTCTGGTGCAGGCAGGCGCACATTCATATGAATCGTAGTGATGCCATGTGGATGTAGCAACTGCCCAAGCTCCTGCTGGATAACTTCAGGATTGCTATCTTTTGGCAAACGCAGGTCTAACGTAAGTGCTTCGCCATCACGCTCAAGTCCTGTGACCATAGTGGCAATACTGACGGCACCTATCTCATATCCAAGTAGGACTTTGTCGACGGCACTATCACGCTCTGCCTGCTGCTGAGGCGTTTCAATTTTTGTGGTTTTTTTCTTCATAAAGTTAAACATAGCTACTATTATGGCCTATACAAGTGGGTAGATCTGGCAAATTGCTCAAGCCGTCTCGTTGCGCATATTACAACCGATAACGTTAATGAGTATATTAGCCAAACCTTCTATCGTGACAGTGTAGCTGAATTGGAGGCATAAAAAAACCACAACGCCAGTAGGTCTGACGTTGTGGTATATGCAAATTGTATATATATTAATTCATAAACCAACCATGACTGGCAACGATAGATTGTCCAGTGAATACATTGGTTGGGAAAGCCGCTAAAAATAGCGCCAATTGGGCAATGTCTTCTACTGTCGTAAACTCTTTATCTACGGTATTGACCAGCATAATATCGTTAATAACCGACTCTTCACTGATGCCTTTTTCAGCTGCTTGCTCTGGAATTTGTTTTTCGACCAATGGCGTTTTTACAAATCCTGGGCAAATTACATGCGAGCGTACCTTATGCGCTGCACCTTCTTTGGCCAATACACGGCACAATCCTAGTAGTCCATGCTTCGCGGTTACATAAGGGGCTTTATACAATGAGGCCTCATGCGAATGAGCAGAGCCCATATAAATGACCGTGCCGCCTTTATCGCCTTTATACATATGCTTAATCGCTGCTTTAGTGGTCAAAAAAGCACCATCTAAGTGGATGTTAAGCATTTTTTTCCAATCGCTAAACGCCATTTTATCGATAGGGTCAATAATCTGAATACCAGCATTAGAAACCAAAATATCAATACTACCAAAAGTATCAACTAGCTGTTGTACACCATCGTTTACCGCATCTTCCGAGGTAACATCCATGGCAATTGCTATAGCACGTCCACCAGCAGCTTCAATAGCATCAACGGTTTTTTGTGCCGCTTCGAGATTGATATCAGCAATACCAACCGCTGCGCCTGCTTTTGCATAAGTTTCAGCGATGTCACGTCCGATACCACTTGCAGAGCCAGTGACTAATGCTACTTTGCCTGTCAAATCTTGTTCTAATTGTGTCGCCATACATATTCCTTATCATGGTCTAAAATATTATTAGTTTTTATAAAATTGAACTGAACAAATACGCCACTATAGTCATAGTGGCGTATTTGTTTGCGGGAGAAAACATATTAATCTTACGACAGTCACTTTACTGTACAAAGTTTACTGAATAATACTTACTGGTGTTTTTTCTTGTAGCTCGTCAAAGCTTACACCATCTGCTAACTCAACCAGTTTCAGACCCTTGTCAGTAACATCTAATACAGCAAGCTCAGTGATGATACGATCAACCACGCCTTTACCCGTCAATGGTAGCTCACAGTTTGCCAAGATTTTTGGATCGCCGTGTTTATTAACCTGCTCCATCAATACAATCACACGCTGTACGCCTGCGACCAAATCCATCGCCCCGCCCATGCCTTTGACCATCTTTTTGGGAATCATCCAGTTGGCAAGGTCGCCTTTTTCTGACACTTCCATTGCACCCAATATGGCCAAGTTGACATGACCACCACGAATCATAGAAAAAGACTCTGAGCTACTAAAATAGCTAGCACCAGCTTCTGCGGTTACTGTTTGCTTGCCAGCGTTAATCAAGTCCGCATCAACGTTTTCTGCTGTAGGGAACTCACCAATACCTAGCAGGCCATTCTCTGATTGTAGCCATACGTCCACGCCTTCAGGAATGTAGTTGGCGACCAACGTTGGGAGACCGATGCCTAGGTTCACATAGTAGCCATCTTGTAGCTCTTTTGCAGCGCGTTGCGCCATTTGCTCTCTTGTCCATGCCATGCTGATTTCCTTATTTTTTGCGATATTCTATTTTTATTCATTTAGACAGCCAGTTATTTAATCAATTAGCTGTCTAAACTATTATCAATCTAAAATTAACTATTGATTTCACGTACGATTGAGCTCCGACCACGTTTTTATTTACGCGCCTTCTACAGCTTTAGTTGTGGTTTTTTCGATACGTTTTTCAGGGCTAGCGTTCAATACAATGCGTTGAACGAAGATACCCGGTAGATGCACTTCGTCTGGATTAAACGTACCTGTCTCAACGATTTCTTCGACTTCGACGATCGTGATTTTACCCGCCATTGCGCAGTCTGGGTTAAAGTTACGAGCCGTTTTATTAAATATTAGGTTGCCCGCTTTGTCAGCCTTTTGCGCTTTGATTAAGGCGACATCAGCGCGTAAGGAATGCTCCAAAACATAAGTACGCCCATCAAAATCACGCGTCTCTTTACCTTCAGCGACTAACGTACCTACGCCTGTTGCAGTATAAAACGCAGGGATACCAGCACCGCCTGAGCGCAATTTTTCAGCCAATGTTCCTTGTGGCGTCAACTCAACTTCTAACTCGCCTGCCAAGTACTGGCGCTCAAACTCTTTGTTTTCGCCCACATAAGATGAAATCATTTTTTTGATTTGACGTGTCTGTAGCAATAGCCCTAGACCGAAGTCATCGACACCAGCGTTATTACTGATACAAGTCAGCTCTTTGACTTTACTATCACGTAGCGCTTCGATTAATGCTTCTGGAATACCGCATAGTCCGAAGCCACCGATCGCGAGCGTTTGCCCGTCACTGACGATACCTTTTAGCGCTTCTTCGGCACTGTTATATACTTTTGATTGACTCATGCTTATCTCCTATGATTGTTATTTATATTTTTAATCCGTGCATAACCTAATGCTGAATTAAGTATCTCAATTATCCGTTTGATTGTTGCTTTTAATAAAACCTAACAGTGAAAATTCATCATGCTTATTTTTCTTTTGAGCGTTATAACGCCATATAGTCGATTCAATTTAAAAATAGTACAAGGCAACCGAGTGTAGATGTATATTAAATACTTCAAGCGAGGTTAACGCAGTAATACTTTTATAGTGGAATGACTATACCAATAGCCAAAACACGCTCATGATAATGGCACCAGAGACTGCCAGTACTATCAGACAGTAGCCCATGATAGCGCGTGCATCCAAACCTGCGATACCCAATAATGGCAAAGCCCAAAACGGCTGAATCATATTAGTCCATGCATCACCCCACGCGATTGCCATGGCAGTAATGGCTGGACTAACGCCTAGCTCAATACCAGCAGGAATCATAACAGGGCCCTGTACTGCAAACTGTCCACCGCCAGACGGCACAAAGACGTTGACCAAGCCAGCACTTAAAAATGCAAAGATCGGAAAGCTGTCTGCGGAAGCGGAATTGACAAAAAACTCGGTCACTTGTGTACTGATAGAGATACCACCTGCATTGGCACCCGTCATAATGCCCATGATGCCACCGTAGAACGGGAACAATAGCACAATACCCGTGATGCCACCTATCCCTGAGTGTACGGCACGATAATAACGCTCTAGCGTGCCATGCGATAGCAAACCTATGAACAAGAATAGCCCAATGACGATGTTTAGCCCGAGGTTAAAACCGTTACTACCAAACTCGCTGATATAGTACATCAATGCCAAGGCCAATAAGATAACAGCAATAATACGGCTATCATCTAATTTTTGTGCAGGCGTGTCTCTTTGTGGCGCGACGTAGATCTCTTCTTTGATCAGCTTAGGATCAATAACTGTAGGGTTTTTTGGATGCATAAAGCGATTGACGAGTGGCAAAATAACGATAAGCAAACCTACTAGCAGCATGTTGTAGCCTGCAAATACCGTCTGCGACAAAGGTACCGCTTCCGTCATGGTATTGCCTGACAGCGTCAGTAGCGTATCACCGCCCGAGCTAAGTGTCAGCGGTATCGAACCTGAAAAACCACCATGCCAAATTACAAAACCTGAATAGGCAGCCGCGACAAGCAAAGGGTAGTCGACATTAGCCACTTTTCTAGCCAGTGCCTTTGCAAAGATTGCCCCGATGATTAAACCAAAGCCCCAGTTTATCCATGAGCCGACTAGCCCAACCAAGGTTGATACGATAATGGCGGTCGTAGGAGAGTGGACTCTACTAGCGAGATTGTCCAATAAGCGCTGAATAAATGGTGCGCTAGCAAAGGCATAACCAGTCACTAGGACCAACGCCATTTGCATGGCAAAGCTATGCAATGACCACAGTCCATTGCCCCAGTGCCCTGCCATAGCAATCATGTCCTGGCCAGTAGTAGCCAGTCCTACAGCAAACGCGATAAGGGTCAAAACGATCGAAAATACGAATGGGGATGGTAGATAGCGATTGACTAACTGCACGCTCATATTAGTGATGGCACTAAACATATTCACATTCCTTGTAAATTTGATGTTTGGTTTTGAGAGTTGTTATTAGCGCTTTGTTAAACGCTTATCAGATTTAAGTGAGGTTACTGCCACTACGTCTGATAAAGGGCAAGCATTATATTTTACATTGGCGTTCATAACAATACATTCTATCTCGCTATATCATGCGTGAAACACTTGTGCTAACTTAACATATTATTTTCGTAGCGACTAGAAAATAACCATCAGCGCATGTGAGTCAACGCTGTGCAGGAGTTAAATTGTCGAGATATTAATGATTAGCAGTCTATGAGTCTAGATTTATGTTTGATAAAACAGATGACATAGGCTTATTTTGATTAATTTTATTGACCTACATCGACAAGCACGGCATACTCGCTGCCTTATTTTTTTGCCAAGGAGGGCCGTCATGTTTAGTACACTTGCTATTGTCATTACCCTATTATTACTCATGTTCTTTGCTTATCGCGGTTATTCTGTGCTGATCCTAGCACCGATTATGGCGACATTAGCAGTCTTACTGTCAGGTGACTTCTTAAGCACCATTCCCGCTTATACCGATGTCTTTATGGGCGCGTTAAGTGGATTCTTGCTCAAATTTTTCCCGATATTTTTGCTAGGCGCACTATTTGGACGCCTAATGGCAGACTCTGGCGCAGCAACCGCCATTGCCAATACGGTCGTCGAAAAGCTCGGTGCTAGCAAAGCCATCCTTGCGGTGATTTTGGTCTGTGCTATTTTGACCTATGGCGGCGTATCATTGTTCGTTGTGGCTTTTGCTATCTATCCAATCGCCAAAGACTTGTTTAGAGCGGCAGATATTCCAAAACGTTTGATTCCAGCAGCGATTGCTTTAGGATCATTTACGTTTACGATGACCGCATTGCCAGGTACGCCAGCTATTCAGAACGCTATTCCAATTCCTTATTACAACACCAACGTATTTGCCGCGCCTATTTTGGGCATCATCGGTGGTACGATCATGTTTGTTTGTGGTTGGATGTGGCTTCAGTCACGCGCCAGAAAAGCCAATGCAGCGGGCGAAGGTTATGGTCAGCATGACGAAGAAGATGTAGGCGGTGTTGGCGCAACGGCAAAAGAAGCTGAGGTATTAAACACTCACCATACTTCTTTTACCATTGCGATGATTCCACTTGTATTGGTCATTGGCTTGAACGCTCTATTGACCTATGTGGTATTCCCGTCGATAGATTTCAGTAGTTTACAAACTCAGTTTCCAGACTTAAATGTCGCAGGCTCACTTGGGTTATGGTCAATTATTATCTCGTTGGTCGTGGCTTGTGTGGTGTTAATTTTGCTGCGTATCGGACATTGGAATAATCTACAAAAAACCATTAACCGTGGTACTTATGATTCTATGTTACCGATTTTTAATACCGCATCAGAAGTAGGTTACGGTGCGGTTATCGCGTCGCTCGCAGGCTTCCTTATCATTCGTGATAGCATCCTAAACCTGAATCCTGACAACCCTTTGATCTCAGAAGCAGTCGCTATGACCACGCTCGCTGGTATCACAGGTTCATCGTCTGGCGGTTTGAGTATTGCACTGTCTACATTAGGTGAAGATTATCTAAGAATGGCAGTTAATGCCGGTATCGACCCTGAGTTGATGCATCGCGTAGCCGTTATGGCGGCAGGTGGTCTAGATACGCTTCCGCACAGTGGCGCTGTCATTACCTTGCTAGCGATTTGTGGTCTGACCCATAAGCAGTCTTATTTAAACTTGGCAATGGTTACGATGGTCATTCCGTTGGTTGCTGTGGTCGCTGTGATTATCTTAGGTACGATGTTTGGTTCATTCTAAGCTAGCCTAGCCATTTAGCCATTTATTATGACTAACTACTGGTATCTAAGCGAATAATGGATAAATAAAAAACCCACTTAGCATACTGCTTGGTGGGTTTTTTCATGGTCGATTGATAATCATTCTATAACTATCAAATACGATGCAAGGCTATTGTTTATGGTTAATAAATGCCTGCCAAATGAGAAGTAATTACCAAGGAATATCACAAATTTATTTGATTTACGGTATCATAGGCACACTTTTTGAATTTTTATTATTTTTAGAAGTTTTTAGCATTAACGATGTCGCATCGATGAGCGGTGAACCGCTTGAGATGTTCGATAACTAACCCGTTTATATAAAAATATAGGTGATTTTGTGCGTGAGATTCTAGTAACCAGTGCGCTGCCCTACGCCAATGGCTATATCCATTTGGGGCATCTTGTAGAATATATTCAGACTGACATTTGGGTACGTGCGATGAAAGCGCAAGGCCATCAGGTCACCTATGTCTGCGCGGATGATGCACACGGTACGGCAATCATGCTCAAAGCAGAAGCCAATGGCGTAACACCAGAGGAACAAATTGCCTCAGTTAAGGCCTCACATGAAGCGGATTTTTCAAAATTCCTGATCAATTTTGATAATTATCACAGCACCCATTCAGAAGAAAACAAACAGTTCTCTGAGCTAATTTATCGTCGTCTAAATGATGCTGGTCATATCAGCACAAAAGATGTCGAGCAACTGTTTGATCCTGAAAAGCAATTATTCTTAGCCGATCGCTTTGTCAAAGGTACTTGCCCAGAGTGTGATTCACCAGACCAGTACGGCGATAACTGTGAAGTATGTGGCACCACTTACGATGCAACGGATCTAAAAGATCCGCATTCGACACTGTCTAATGCAACGCCTGTGCTCAAAACCTCTAAGCATTATTTCTTTGATTTGCCAGAGTTTGAGCAGTTCTTACAGGACTGGACGCGCAGTGACAACCGTCTACAAACATCAGTCGCCAACAAACTTCAAGAATGGTTCGAGGCAGGACTTGCCAGCTGGGATATCTCACGCGATGCGCCCTACTTCGGCTTCCAAATTCCAGATACCCCAAGCGATGAGCCAGACAAATACTTTTACGTATGGCTAGATGCGCCAGTTGGCTACATGGCAAGCTTTAAAAACCTATGTGATAAACGTGCAGGGACAGACCAAGCACTTGATTTTGACCGTTATTGGGCACAAGAAAACGAGCACAAAACTGAGGTTTATCACTTCATCGGTAAAGACATTGTTTACTTCCATGCCTTGTTTTGGCCAGCCATGCTAGCTGGTAGCGAATACCGTACACCGACTGGTGTTTTTGCCCATGGTTTCTTGATGGTCAATGGCGAAAAAATGAGTAAGTCACGCGGTACTTTTATCAAGGCCGAGACTTATGCTGAGCACTTACATCCTGAATATCTGCGTTATTACTTTGCCAGCAAACTGTCTGATAAAGTTGAAGACATCAACTTAGATTTAGAAGACTTTATGCAGAAGGTAAACTCTGACTTGGTTGGTAAAGTCGTCAATATCGCCAGTCGTAGTGCAGGGTTCTTGGTTAAGAAGTACGACGGCATGCTGTCAGAAGTTTGCGTCGAGTCAGAGCTATTAGAAGACATCACCAAAACGGGCGATGAGATTGCTGCTGCCTATGAGAATCGTGAATTCTCGCGTGCTATGCGCCTAATCATGCAGTGTGCGGACAAAGCCAACGAATATATCGATGCCAAAAAGCCATGGTCACTAGCGAAATTGGAGGGTACTGAGCAAGAAGTTCAAGACGTCTGCTCGGTCGCTATCAATATTTTCCGTCAACTGATGGTTTATCTCGCGCCAGTATTACCTGAATTGACCACCAATGCGAAAGAGTTTTTGAACCTTGATGATCTAAGTTTTGCCAGTCGTAATGAGTGGTTACTAGGTCATAAAATCAATAAGTTCAAACCATTAATGCAGCGTATCGAAGAAAAAGATATCGAAGCAATGGTAGAAGATTCTAAAGCATCCTTAACTCAAGCAGACGCTCCTGCTGCGACTGACAATAGTAAGCCTGCCGCAAAAGACAAAACACCTGCAACAAATGCAGGTGCTGAGCAAACTGACTATATTGGTATCGAAGACTTTGCCAAAGTCGAGATGAAAGTCGCACACGTTTTAGAGTGTAACCATGTAGAAGGTGCTGATAAGTTACTACAGTTCACGCTAGATGTTGGTGAAGACAAACCACGCAATGTGTTTAGCGGTATTCGTAAGTTCTATGAACCTGAGCAATTGATTAATAAGAAAGTCATTTGCGTGACCAATCTTGCACCGCGTAAGATGAAATTTGGTGTATCAGAAGGCATGGTACTATCAACTGGTGAGCCAAAGACGGGCTTGACGGTTGTTACTTTACCGGATGCTTGTGTCGTTGGCGACGTACTGGCATAACGGTTATTTTTAGGATTAAAAAATAAAAAAAGATGCCCTAAGCGACATCTTTTTTTTATGGTTGATTTAGCAAATGGCTAAAAACCAAGCCTGATACTTATCTACTCAAAATACTTATCTACTCAAAATATCGATAATCTGTAAAGTATCATTAATCACCGTCACAATGTTATTTTCTGGCGTACGAATACGAACGTAACGGTCATCATAACGATCTAAAACGACAGAGCGGTCATAATCCCTTCTATCAATCTTGCCGACTACTCTATAACCGTATCTATCAAGATCACGCTTAAATGAGGCGTTAGGACTAGCATTGCGATAAGCGTTAATACTTGGGTGGGCGTTGCCGCTATGCTTATAGTTTTTACTAACATGGGCAGAGTTACCTTTGCTATTACCGTGCCCGTTTCCATGACCATCTTTTGCCATAGCAGGCAATCCAATCAAAGAAGTAGCAGTGATACCCGCGATGGTTAATAATTTAAGATTTGCAGTGTTCATAATATTATCCTTAAAATAGTCATTCGAAAAAGTTAGATAAATAATAGCGTCTATTTCATATCCACTATTCAGCACAATGTCATCGAAATGACTGGATTATCCTTAGACTTATTATGTTTCTCGTATGAAAATTAGCTTACGTTAATTATGAAGTGAGTACGTAATAGATGCGTTGCTAGGATGTAAGTCTTTTGCATATGGTTTGAGCAAACAAAAGTACCCTAGCGGCATCCGTTATATTCAGATCTACATAAGAGCTTCAATGCCTCACGCGTCTTAATAAGATAAAAAGAAGTGATGATTTTTTTATTATCCATCACCATGACCGCTACACATTAATTTCTTATTGCGATAACTTACATTACTGTCATAATATGAACATAATAATCGATGGAACGATTACTTTATTTAATTGTTAGCCTGCTATCTCAGCATCAACATAGCATTGACTTGGCTAATCTGCATTCTTCAATATCATGGCAAAAAACCAAAGTACACCAAACAGATGAGCAAAATGACTACTATATAAATTAGTAGGCTCAGTCAATCTGGCGGTATCTACTTGGTTTTTCGATTGATATAACCTATGAGTTAACCTAATAATGACTATCGCTTCTACTCTACGCTTAAGCCTATATGGCGTTGCTCTTAGTGCCATTAGCACACTTGGACTAATCGGCTGCTCAAACTCTTCTAACGAGACCGCAGCGACTGCTGAAAATAGCACGGCTACAGACAAACCTGCCAAATCGATTGCCATTACTCAAATCGTTGAGCATCCATCATTAGATGACATGCGCCGCGGTATTATTGATGAGCTGGCAGATAATGGTTATGTCGAAGGTCAAAACCTAACTGTTAACTTTCAAAGTGCGCAAGGAAATACAGCGACTGCAGGACAGATTGCCAAGCAATTTGCAGGAGACAATCCTGACGCAATCGTAGCAATCTCAACGCCTTCTGCGCAGTCAGTGGTAGCCGCGACCACCACTATCCCTATTATCTACACTGCTGTGTCAGATCCGCTAGGTGCCAAGCTCATCACAGCAGATGGCAAGCCCTTTCAAAGCAATTTGACTGGACTATCAAGCCAGCTGCCATTAGAGCCGCAATTGGATTTGTTACAGCAAATAAAGCCTGACTTAAAGACCATCGGTTATGTCTATAGCCCAGGTGAGGCAAACTCAGTGTCATTGCGTGAAAACCTAAAACAAGCTCTGCCAGCACGAGGTCTGTCACTATTAGACATTCCTGCCAATCGTCCAACGGATATCGGTATGGCGACACGCAGTTTGCAAGGACGTGCAGATATCATCTACACCTCATTTGACAACAATGTTGCCTCTGCCTTTGAGGCCATGACCCAAGCAGCAAATGAGCTCAAGTTACCGATTATCGCGTCTGATGAATTCAGTGTAAAACGCGGCGCGACTGCTGCGCTTGGTGTTAATGACTATGATTTTGGTCGTACTACTGGCAAGATGGTATATCGCGTGTTAAATGGCGAAGCGGTTAACACCATCAAACCTGAGGTCATGAATGATCTGACCTTATATGTCAGTCCTAAGCATGCCAAAACACAAGGTGTCAGTTTGCCAGCAGAGTTACTAAAAAACGCTATCAATGTTGATATTGATGCCGAAACCAAATAAAAAGTAGTAAGCTATCTATTAGCTCGTCAATTATTTATATAGTGTATGGACACACTATTATTTTAGGAGTAAGACCCATGTTGTCTCAAAATCGTTTTGGTCGTTTTAATTTCGGTAAGGCTTTATTATTAGGCGGTGTATGTACGGCTATCTTGACTGGTTGTAACCAATCAGCGCAAGATGATGGCTCCACTGATGCTGCCGCTGGTGGTGATGCAGCGACGGCTATGAAGACCGTTGCTATTACCGCTATCGTCGAACATCCAGCACTTGATGATGTACGTAAAGGTGTCATCGACGAGCTAAACGAAGCAGGATTTAAAGACGGTGAAAACCTAAAGGTTAACTTCCAAAGCGCGCAAGGAAACACTGCTACTGCTGGTCAGATTGCCAAGCAATTTGTCGCTGATGCACCAGACGTTATCGTCGCTATCGCAACACCGTCTGCGCAGTCTGTTGCCGCTTCTACTAGCAGCATTCCATTGGTATTCTCAGCAGTTACTGACCCAGTAGCCGCAAAACTGGTACCTAAGCTAGATGGCTCTGGCACCAACGTCACAGGCGCATCAGATGCCCTACCATATGAGCCACAGATTGATTTGATGCGTCAAATCATTCCATCATTAAAGAACGTCGGTTACGTCTATAGCCCAGGTGAAGTCAACTCAACGATTATCTTAAAAAATCTAAAAGAGAAGCTAACGCCGCTCGGTATCAATGTACTTGAAGCACCTGCACAGCGTAGTAACGACATCGCAATGGCAGCCCGTAGTCTCGAAGGTAAGGTCGATATGATCTACACGTCAACTGACAACAACGTAGTATCAGCATACGAGTCACTTTATCAAATCGCCAAACAAAGTAAGATTCCTCTAATTGCCTCAGACACCAGCTCAGTTGAGCGCGGTGCTGTTGCTGCCTTAGGCGTGAACTACTATGAGCTTGGCCGTGAAACTGGTAAAATTGTCGTACGTATCTTAAACGGTGAAAAAGCAGGCGCTATCCCTGTTTACACTCCACAAGCGCTTGATCTATACGTCAGTCCAAAACACGCTAAAGAAGAAGGCATCACGTTGCCACAAGCGGTTATCGATAAAGCTAAAGAAGTGGTAGAATAACGCACCTTTGTATTTGGCTTAAAATAGCAGGTATAAATAGGAAAGCGATACGAATCAATACTGTGTTGTATACCTTAAAATATACGGCTAATGATTAAATAAGAAACCCAGCTATGAGTCATTAGGCTGGGCTTCTTGTCTAAACAGAGTCTTTTTTGCAAGCGTGCTTAATAGTGCTGTATTTGTCTGAGAATTTATCTGATACTTGTTAAGTAGAGGATAGGTCTATTGATTGCATTGCAGTGCCCTGAACCATTGCTTCAAACCAAGGTAGCTTATGATCGTTGTTAATCGTGATATGTTTTGGTTTACCCTAACCGCAGATTGCTTAATCTGTTAAATTCACCGCTTAGCTGTTTAGCAGGTAGATGATTTTGGCAATTGCCATTTACTTATCTTGGTACCATACGCTAGACACTTGGTTATGACTTACTGATCTCTTATGTCTTTAATTGCTTTTTTTGGTGCGCTTGAAAGTGGTCTGATTTATGGCCTAGTAGCACTCGGTGTGCTTATCTCATTTCGTACGCTCGACTTTCCAGATTTGACCGCTGACGGTAGTTTTCCGTTAGGTGGCGCAGTCGCTGGTATTTCTATCATCGCTGGTATCAACCCATGGTTGGCCTGTGCTTTTGGGATGTTAGCAGGTTCAGTCGCTGGTATCGTCACTGCATGGTTGCATGTCAAACTTGGCATCTTGCAACTGCTTGCCAGTATCTTGGTCATGGTTGCCTTATATTCTGTCAACCTACGCATCATGGGCGCGCCAAACCTACCCTTGCTTGGCGAAACCACAGTGTTTAGCACCTTGGTGACCGATGGTAATGGTTATTGGATGCGCTGCCTGATTATCGGTGTCGTTGTCGCAGCTGCTATGTTATTTTTGAACTGGTTCTATAGCACTGAGACAGGTCTGTCGATGCGCGCTACTGGCTCAAACCTAAGAATGGCACAGGCGCAAGGTATCAATACCTCGTGGATGACTATCATCGGTATGGCGATTTCTAACGGTTTGATTGCCTTAGCAGGTGCGCTGTTTGTCCAGACTCAGGGCGGCGCAGATATCTCGATTGGTATCGGTACAATCGTCATTGGTCTAGCAGCAGTCATCATCGGTGAGACAATCATTCCTGCCAAGCGTATTTGGCTGATTACCTTTGCTGTTGTTGTCGGCGCGGTATTGTACAAGCTGTTTATTCAGGTCGCATTATCAAGCGATACGCTACGTAGTATCGGCTTTGGACCACAGGATTTGAACTTGATTACCGCATTGCTTGTTGTACTAGCCTTGGTATTGCCAAAAGCGAAAACCAAGTTTTTATCACGCAAGGTTCGCGCCTAATGACAGTCAAAGCAGGTATTTATAACACTTGCGACGCTTGAAGAGACAATAAGGAATAACGATTATGATGCAAGCCACTGATTTACGGTTGACCTTTAACCCAGGCACGCCTATCGAAAACCCTGCCCTACGTGGTATCAGCTTAAACATTGCTGATGGTGAATTTGTCACTGTCATCGGTACCAATGGCGCAGGTAAATCTACTTTTTTGAACGCGGTAAGCGGTACGACGCGTGTCGATAGTGGCTCAATCTTGCTAAATGGCATTGATGTAACTAAGAAATCCGCTCATCAACGTGCGCATTGGGTTGCTCGTGTCTTTCAGGATCCGATGGCCGGCACTTGTGAAGCGCTCACGATTGAAGAAAATATGGCTTTGGCCTACAAACGCGGCGGTAATCGCGGTCTGAAATTTGCATTGAATCAAAACAACCGCGATTTGTTCCGAGAAAAACTATCCGTTTTAAAATTAGGTTTAGAAAATCGTCTAACCGATCGTATGGGTTTGCTCTCTGGCGGCCAACGTCAGGCAGTAAGTCTGCTGATGGCATCATTGCAGCCCTCTAAGATTTTGCTGCTTGATGAGCATACTGCAGCTCTCGATCCTAAGACTGCGGCGTTTGTCTTAGAATTGACCGATAAGATTGTCACTGACAATAAGCTAACCACGATGATGGTCACCCACTCTATGCAACAAGCATTGGCACATGGTACACGCACCGTTATGCTGCATCAGGGGCAAGTCGTATTAGATGTGGCTGGTGACATTCGCAAAGGCATGACTGTACATGATCTACTTGATATGTTCGAACAAACACGTGGCGAAAAAGTTGAAGATGACAGCCTGATTTTAAGCTAAGTTTTTGAGCTAATACCGCTAATGACTTACGATTTATAAATTTGTACCTATCGTATATAACCATGTCCGACAACTTCAAAGACCTTCAAGAGAATTGATTTTTCTTGGAGGTTTTTTGTTATCTATAGTTAATGATCATATGAACTTTTCACTGACCATTATATAGTTGTGGTCTATCCAAGCTTCGCTGTTGTCACTTACTATATGAGGTCTGTCATGCGCAAAATTCCTATCTACTCCCACCCTGCTGCTGGTTGGCCTGCGCTGATCTCCTCTACCCAAAAACTAATGGACTATAAGACATTTTTGCGTGGCGGTATAAGTGTATTTAAAAGCAATCAGCCCCAAGGCGGATTTGACTGCCCAGGCTGTGCTTGGCCTGACCATAAGTCACACAAAGCTATCGATGTTTGTGAAAACGGCATTAAAGTCATTGCCAGTGAGACTATGACCCACAAAGCAGATGCCGAGTTCTTCGCAAGACATACTGTCACTGAACTACAGGGCTGGACTGGTTACGAGCTTGAGCACAGTGGTCGTTTATCAGAGCCGATGTATTACGATGCGGCGCAAGATCGCTATGTTCCTATTCCTTGGGAAGCCGCTTATAGCTTAATCGCTGAGCAGTTAGGACAGTTAGATTCACCTGATGAGGCGCTATTTTATACGTCAGGACGTGTGACTAATGAGCCTGCCTTCTTATTTCAATTGTTCGTACGCTGCTTTGGTACCAATAATTTGCCTGATTGCTCAAATATGTGTCACGAGCCAACCTCAGTAATGCTAAGCAGACAGCTAGGTATTGGTAAAGCGACAGTGATGCTAGAAGACTTTGAGCAAGCCAAGCTGATATTGATGTTTGGGCAAAACCCAGCGACTAACCATCCACGTATGCTAGAGATGCTCGCCCATGCGCATGAGCAAGGCTGTCGAATCATCTCAATCAACCCCATGCGTGAACAAGGTTTAAGCAAGTTCAGGAATCCGCAAAAACCAACGCACATGGCAGCTGGTCAAAGTGCTGACATGGTCGATGATGTTATTCAAATTCAAATCGGCGGTGATGCAGCGCTATTGACGGGCATTGCCAAGTGGTTAATTGAAAACGATAAAATCAATCATGATTTTATTACCATTCATACTTCAGGCTTTGAACCTCTAAAACAGTGGCTAACAGAGCAATCATGGTCAGATATCACACTTGGCTGCGGTATTTCTCAGAAAGATATTATCAATCTCGCTGAGCTCGTGGCTGATAGTCCAGCAACGATTTGCACTTGGGGCATGGGCATTACTCAGCACGTACAGGGTGATGACAATGTCGCGATGATTACCAACTTGCTCCTGCTGATGGGCATGATCGGTATTGATGGCGCTGGTGCATCTCCAGTACGTGGGCACTCCAACGTACAGGGTGATCGCACCATGGGTATCCATGAGCGTCCTAGCAAAAGCTTACTAGACAGTTTAGAGCGTGTGTTTGAGCACCTTATGCCACAAGAACATGGCTACGATGTCGTCACAGGCGCCAAGGCTCTTATCGCTGGTAAATTGAAAGTCTTTATGGGCATGGGTGGTAACTATGCAGTGGCCGCCCCTGATACCAGCGCTATTGAGCAAGCCTTAACCGCTACTCAGCTTAATATATTTGTCGGTACTAAGCTTAATGAGACCATGCTATACCCCGGTGCAAACAATTTGATCCTGCCCTGCCTAGGTCGTACCGAACGTATTGTCACAACAAAGGGTGAGCAGTTTGCCACTATCGAAGACTCTATGTGTCAGATCGTACCCACTCAGGGCAAACTCAAACCTGTTAGCGACACTTTAAAATCTGAAGCGCAAATCGTAGCGGATATCGCGACTCATGTACTCGGCGCCGACACGTCTATTCCTTGGCTGGCGATGAGTGAAGACTTCAATATTATCCGGGACTATATCGCTCAAGCTATTAATGGATTTGAAGACTTTAATCAACGTATTCGCACCTCTGAGCGTGGCTTTCATTTGTATCATGCGGCGCGTCATCGTGTATGGAATACCGAGAGCGGCAAAGCTCAGTTTGAAGTACCACAATATCCGATTACTTTTGTCGCTGCACAAATGGCAGCTGCAAATGATATCGATGACCATGCAGATACAGCACAAAAGGTTTGGCAATTGACCAGTGTCCGCAGCCATGACCAATTTAACACTATGATTTTTGGGTTTAAAGACCGCTATCGTCAAACGGATCGTCGTGACGTGCTGTTCATGCATCCCGATGAAATAAGTCGTTTAGGTTGGCAAAAAGGTGACCGTGTTATGGTCACTCGCCAGCGTGCTAAAGATAGCCTAGAGCAACCGCGTGTATTAGGCCCATTGGTATTGAGCGAGATGGATATTGCCTCTAACGCTGTTGCCGCTTACTATCCTGAGTGCAATGACCTTTTTGATTTAGAGACACATGCGCCAGATTCTCATATCCCAGCGTACAAATCGACGACCGTCGTTTTGGAACGCGTAGAGGTAAATACATCGATAGCTATGCCTGCGTAAATCATACTGCGGAGAGCTAATGAGAATGAAAACTTCATTGGCTCTACCTCTATATGACCATAAGCACGCTCATAATTTTAGGCCATGATAAACCGTGATAACCATTGAAGATAACGCTGAGCAAAGTGAGGCTTTTATCGACCCCGCTATGATAGATAATTCAACTGACATTAAGAGAGTTGCACCTGAGCTGTCTAACGATGAGAGGTTGTCAGAGACACCACTTGCTCGTGGTCATTTCGCACAAAAGCATCATTACCCGTCAATTAACAATAATCCTAATCATGACTCTCACCTTCAAATCGAGCCTCAGAGCACCAGCTTAGCAGTCGAAGCTGCAGTCTCTATTATCATTAATGGGATTCATTATGCTGTGTTGATGGCCAGTCCACATCAGCTAGAGTATTTGGCTGTTGGTTTTTTATTTAGCGAAGGCTTAATTCAATACAGTCACGAGTTACTCGACTGGGAAGTGACTCACCTTGCAGATATCGCTAGCTATCAGCAGTTTGCTCAAGATTCGAATGATGAAAGCCTTGACTCAGTATCAATTGAGCAAAGCTTAGAACAATTTCAAGATTACGATATCTATGTCGTGGAGTTAGTGTTGAGCCAACGCTGCCATCAACGTATCCAAGCACAAAAACGGCAGCTCGCAGGGCGCACAGGCTGCGGCATGTGCGGTATTACTGGATTAACACAAGCTTTGCCTGATTTAAGTGCTTACTCTCAAAGCAGTCTACAGTCCGACCATAATCAACCGACAAGCAACGATAGTGTTAAGACGACTGTTCCAAGTCTTGACTACCTACTGGCACTGCGTCAACAAATGGATGCCGCGCAGCATACACATCAGCTGACAGGTGCGGTACATGCCGCAGCAACGATACACAATCAGCAGCTATATTTATTTGAGGATGTAGGCCGCCACAATGCACTCGATAAACTTATCGGTTGGCAATTACGCCAAAAAGCAGACGTTAGCTGTGTGCTTATGACTTCGCGTCTGTCTATTGAACTGGTTCAAAAGTCTATTCGAAGTCAAATCCCGTGGCTAATTGGCATGTCAGCACCTACCAGTACAGCCGTGCGCGTGGCTGAGCGTTACGGCCTTGGATTGGCTGGATTTTTGCGTGATAATCGAGTCACTTACTACACCAAACAAGATAATATATAAAAATTCACTTCTACTTGTTCATTGAGAGCAACCATCTATCGCTCATTATGTATTTTTTCTAATAAAAGTTTCAGTTACTTACTCATAGTTATCATTTAGCTCATAGTGATATATCACTCGATGCTGCTCATAATAAAACCCTATCTTTCAATACTTTATTAAACATTTTATTAAATCCCTTTAAATAAATACTTATATGTCATCTGCGGTCATTATCTGGTAAATATCGGATAATGTTTGAGGTTAGTGACGTAATAGGTTACTCTTATCGCGCAAATATGTTACAGGTACTTAACAAATATGTATTTTTATTTATTAATGCTGCTTAGTAACACATCAATCGCAATAGATGAGTAGAGACTTTCTACCTATTGCTTATTACAGCTGATAAGGCTGTCTAAATCGAGTTCGGGTCATGCCATCATGGCTTAGTGCTTATTCTTAATTATGCCTATTAAGAGCGTGATGGTTTACCCATTAACTGACGCCTATTGAAAGTAGTCCCTGTCTTTTGATTTGACACTATTTGTCTCATCAATATTTAGGCGTGACACTTAGCATTTGCTTACCACTACAGTTGGTATTTTCGCTATTCATATTAGCCACATACGTTCGGTATGAGGGCTGTGTAGGCTATGCTGTATTCCTAATGGTTTGGTATCTTTCATTTTTACTGAACTTTATTCATCAACTAACAATTGCGAGGTCTGAGTTTGAAAACTGAGTCATTGTTCCAATTTTCATCATTGACGATTATTTTATTATTATTAGCATTTTACGGCGGCACCTATTTACTGTCTTTATTAATTAAAAAAGATAAAGAGACAACTTCTGGGTTTATGGTCGCAGGTCACGGTGTTGGCTTCGGTATGGGTGCAGCCAGTATGACCGCCACTTGGATTTGGGCGGCCTCATTTTACGCTGCGGCTACCTCTGGCTATAAATATGGCGTCTCAGGGCCGATACATTATGGTTTTTGGGGTGCATTGATGATTTTATTCATCTACCCTTTCGGTATGCGCTTTCGTGAATTGGCACCAGACGGTCATACACTAGGTGAACTGATTCATGCCCGCCACGGTTCATCAAGCCAATTAATCTTAGCCATATCCAATATTATGGGCAGTTTAATTAGCTTGATGGTCAACTTTACCGCTGCTGGAGCCTTGGTGTCAGTTTTATCGCCATTATCGTTCCAAACAGGGGTAATGATCGCAGGTATCGGTGTACTGAGCTACACATTGACATCAGGGTTTCGAGCATCCGTTTTTACAGATTTTGCCCAACTAGTAGCTCTAATGGCCATTGGTATTATCATTATTCCCGCTGTGTTATTTGCCATGGGTGGCCCTGAAGTTATGGTCAGCGGACTATCAAACCTGACATTAGAGCAGCAGAACTTCTTCTCCTCTGAGGCATTCTTTCAACAAGGTGCACCCTATTTTGTCGCTGTATTAGCATATGCTATCGGTAATCAAACCATCACTCAGCGATTATTTGCGATTGATAAAACTAAGATTAAAGCGACGTTTATCACGGCTACAGTCGGCTATGCTGGTATCGTTATTGGTCTTGGGATGATTGGACTAATGGCGGTGACGATTGGCGTCGAGCCACTCGATGGCAATATGAATAACCTTATCCCTCAGATGGTCAGTACTTATCTGCATCCCGTCTTTATCGCCTTATTCTTTATTTTAGTTATTGGGTCATTGTCCTCGACCGCTGACTCAGATTTATCAGCGCTATCAACTATTATGATGGCAGATGTCTACGGTAAAAACATCGCCAAAAAAGGCCATGTAAAACCTAAAACGATGATGCTAATTGGTCGTGGCACGATGATTGTTGCGACGGCAGCTGGACTAATCTTTGCAAGCTTTAAGCTCGATATTCTCGTCATGCTAGTATTCGTTGGTGCACTATGGGGTGCTATTGTCTTTCCTGTTATTGCCAGTGTATTTTGGAATCGCGTCACCAATACCGCCTTTACCTCAGCAGTGATCGTCGGACTACTATTATTTTGCGTTGCCCGTTTCGAATTACTTCCAATCACTGGTGTCATTGCCCTATTCTTTGAAATACTGGCCAGTGTCGGTGCAGCGGTTGTTATTGGGCTAATGGTCTTTGGATTCTTAGGTCGTAAGATTGGCATGGTCGCCGCAGCCATCACGCTAGTGCTGATGCTTATCTTCGCTACTGGCTTCTTACGTCAATATATGGTCCTGCTAGCCTCTCTAACCGCTTACGGCGCTAGTACCGTTGTCTGTGTGATTATCAGCTTGATGGGGGATGAACACTTCGACTTCGACTTAATTAAGCAGCGCGTGGGCAATTACGACAAAAAATCGGAAATCCCATCGTCACTTAAATCTTAAACCAAAGTCGCTTTATCCGAATAGTGATTAGTAAGCAGTATTTGGCTAATCGCTACTTATTTAGTAATACTATAAGGAGATATCATGGACAACGTTTTTATCTACGGCTTATATATCTTAATTTGGCCTGCCATTACTCTTGGCGTACTCGTATTAATTTGCACGGCCACTTATCACGATGTGAAAAGTGCTAAACGTGACAATAGAGATATTGTTTAGCGTATTATATTTTAAATTATCATCATTAAACACTGGGTTACTGATGGCTTGGAAAAGCCTATTAATAGCATAAATGTCCTGAAATTGGGGCTAAATATAGACAAGATAGTAAATAAGCTGTTTTTAACGAAAAAAGGACTTGTAATTTACTATATTTTTGCTAATATAGGCGACCTTGATTGGCTGGATGGCAGAGTGGTCATGCAGCGGACTGCAACTCCGTTAACGCCGGTTCGATTCCGACTCCAGCCTCCAATTATTTATTAACTTTACGTTAATTTTGGCTTGCATTATTATCACAACCGATTATAATAGCGACCACTTATCTAGTAACTAGATGGTCTATCAGCTAGTTTACGTTTTAGATAAAACAAGTTTTGCCCGGGTGGTGAAATTGGTAGACACAAGGGATTTAAAATCCCTCGCTAGCAATAGCGTGCCGGTTCAAGTCCGGCTCCGGGTACCATTACATAGTCCTATACTATCTTATAGAACGGCTAAAGCCCCTGATATCAGGGGCTTTGTTGTATCTGGCGTTCTATACTGTCCTGCTTTATCTGTCCCAATCCATGCATCTGATGTACACTACTATGTACACTGGTTTTTAAATGTACATTGGGGTGTCAGTTATGGAAGCACGCAAACCTATCAGCTCCGACCGTAGCATTAGCAGTCATAAAGCCGATGACAAAGAATACCTAGTCTCTGTCAAAAACCACCCTATGCTTTATTTAATGGTTAGACCCAACGGCACTAAGTCTTGGGTTTATCGCTACCTGTCTCCTACTCATTCAAAAAACAAACGTATATCGCTTGGCGTGTATCCAAACGTATCGTTTGCACGTGCCTGTGAAATCTGGCGTGACTATGAAGAGTTACTAAGCCGTAGCATTGACCCCAAAAACCATCGTGAAGAATTAAAGAATAGTATTATTAGTAAAACTAAAAATTCTTTCAATCATTTTGCTTGGGAGTATTTTGATAGCTTAAACCAGACTCAAAAAGGCAATACGTTAATTCGTAAGAAAGGTCGCTTAGAACTTATATGCTCATATATAGGTGATCAACCTATCAGTGAGATCGACTCACCTAGAATGCTTGAGGTTCTTTTAGACATCCAAGCTAAGTCATTGAACAAAGCTGGCAAGCCTACAGATAAGGCTGAACGCTGCGCGGGTATCGCTAGTGACGTATTTGTCTATGCTGGCGCTCGTGGATTCTGTAGCAGCAATCCTGCGGCTCTTATCAAGAGTCAGTTGGCTAAATCTAGTTATGGGCACCGTCCCGCAATCACCAAACCTAAAGAGTTAGCCAAACTCCTTCGAGATATTGAAACGATAGAAGGCGATTTGAATACTATTAATTCTCTTAGGCTATTAGCATTGCTATTCGTACGTAACGGTGATTTACGTCGCATGAGGTGGGCTGATTTAGACTTAGAGACTGGCAGATGGCAATTGAAGCCATTGAAGGGTCAAGGTAAGGTGAACATGGTTAAAGATATGGTAGTCCCTCTACCTCATCAAGCCGTGGCTATATTGCGTGAACAGCAAAAGATTAATGGGCATACCGAATATGCCTTTTTTAGCGAAACGGCAAAAAAACATCATATCATTTCAGACGCTACTGCTAATAATCAACTACACAACTTGGGCTATCAAAACATACATTGTGCTCATGGTTTTAGAGCGACAGCGAAGACTATCCTGCAAGAGCAGCTAAAATACCCTCTGGTGCTTGTAGAGATGGCATTGGGTCATACGACTAAAGACCCTAATGGAAACGCTTATGGTCGGTTTGAGTACATTGACGATCGTAGCGACATGATGCAAAACTGGGCAGACTACCTAGATGCGCTTAGAGAAGGTATAGATACGGCAGAGTTTAGAGCAGATGCACAAACCAAAGCTGACTCTACAGCGCAACTGCAAGCATTAATCGATCAACTTGGGGAGGATAAGGTTTTAGAGCTATTGAAAAACAAAGGTTAAGACACTGCTTTCTAAGTAAATTGAACCATATACTATTTACTAAAAAACGTTTAACAACCGCTCTCAAAAGGCTCAATCAGCAATACTCACTAAAAGTATGTATTTTTTGTTTTCAAATGAGTATTAGACTTCTTGCATAAGTCATTACTAGCGCTTGTGAGTGCGTTAGTGTAAGTCAATGAATTGGTCCTTTTGTAAAATATCTTATATGTTAGGTTGGTTGCTTATTCACTCAAAGTGGATTAAAGAATGAAACTTGGATATATACTTTTAACTTTACCTTTACTAGGTGTTAGTATTACTACCAATGCATCAAGCACACACAGTCAAGGATAGTGTTGTATTTCCGATTTTTCTTGGGTTACTCATCAAACCTTTAGAGCTAAGTGCTCTCTTGGTTTTCATAGTCAACGGGATGAAACCATAGCAATAGTAAGGATAGGCCAAGACGGTTATGATTTATACCAGCATAATCACGTTATAAAAATTGATGATCCTGCATATACTTTCTATCGTAACTCTAAAAACCTGACTATTACAGATGAAAATGCTATGACCTGCTTTAGATCAGAATATGCAAAAGTTTGTTATAAGGTAGGTTATGTAGAAGTTTATCCTAAGGAAGATTACGCCAATGACGACATATTTCATCCCTAAAGATTAGTTCTAATGGGGGATATAGTAAAACTATTAATTAGTTGGTTATACTCCAATAGGACTCGTCAAACAGAAATCTTAAATAATTGATAGACTACTAGCTTTAGTAATCGCAATAACTCCTAATTAAGTAGACTGCTGTTGATAATTTTTAGAGACTAAACTACAGTATTGAGGGTGTCTTTCTTGTTTACTACTTAATCAAAATATATTTATTAAAGGGGATTTTTTTGAAAAAAATAATACTATTATCAAGTTTATTACTTTGCAATCTAGCTGTAGCATACGATGATGAAAGTTCGGAATACAAAGTCAGCCCGAACGAGTTATACAATGCTAAATATGAGGTGCTTGATAAAGCCAAGCAGTATGCACAATCAGTGGCTTGCATGACAACATTTGATGAAGACTCAGAAGGAGAAATGACGACTGCCAACAATGTCTACCCTCTACAGTACAGAAAGATGTACAGTGATAGCGGTGTGTCAGGTAGCTTTTTAGTCTTATGGGGAGGTGATGTAGGTTGTATGGGCGGCAGTGGCACCTATAGCTACTCACTAACAGAGTTCCAGAGAATGTCTGATACAAGACCATTTACCGTGCTAAATACAGACTTACTAGAAGAGCTTTATGAACTCAGTGAGATAAACACAAGGTTTATTCAAGATGTTAGTTATAATGATCGAACAAAAATCTTAGAAATAGTATCTTATGCTTTTGCACCTAATGACAGCAACAGTTCTCCTAGTTATAAGTACCGCTACAACTTCAAAAAGTCAGATAGTGACGCATGGAGCTTATCAAAGAAAGTTAGGCTAAATTGATAGAGCGCTAGCCTTAATAATCTAAATAATCCCTTATTGGACGTTTCTTAAACTGAGAAGCGTCTTTTTTAAGGCAATTGATCATCTCAAAGTCCCATTCTTGCTGAGATTGTCCAACTGGGCTAGTAGGAGTAAATATAGGATTACGAGCAATACGTCCTATCTGTTTGTCATTTAGATCTTCAACTGAACCACCCCGACTATATCGGAGGTTGATTTACTTGAGGCAGCCATGCTTGACATGATGAAGTTGTCATAATTCTGCTTTGCAAACTCAGAGAGGTCATACATAAATTATATCTGAGTATAACTAAACCACCCTACTCTTCTTAAAGTTCTCAGCCTGCTCAAATATCTCTTTATAGACCTCTTTTGAGTCCACAGGTGGATAGCCCCATTCGTCGAGCAATATCATCAAGTCAAACTGTAGCTCCGCTTTGATATCATCGCGCTTATTCCAGTCGGTATACCTTGCCTTGTCATCGATGAGTTTTTTCACTTCTTTTGACAGCTCAAGAAGCTTGTCTTCGGGATATGTAAAGTCGTACTTATGCGCCAGTGATAGTAAGATGTCGTAAAACGCTTTCTCTTCAAAGTCGATACCCATCTCACCAAACGATGCCATCTCAACCCGTAGCTCGTTATACAGCTTGATGATCTCATCAGAGAAATCACCAATGACTTCAGCGCGCAGTATATCTTGCTCGTCACGGTCGTTATACTTCTCGACCAAGGCATTCATCTTCTTACTAAAATCAACACCCTTCACCTTGTTCGTCTTTTTCAGCTCACCAATGGCTTTTGCGAGTAGCTGTTGTAGCAGCTCAAGCTTAGTATTCGGCTGTTTAATCACTTCAAGCTTAGCTAGGTAGTCTTCATCGAAGATGTCGATCTCACCGTCAGTGTTATCACCCAGCTTAAATATCTCTTCAACGCCATCACTCATCAGCGCGTCTTTGACCAGGTCGCGTACCTTTTGGTTCATCTGTTCAACGTCAGGTGCGCCGCCAGTGGTTATTTTAAAGATAATGGTACGAATGGCTAGGTAGTAATGAATCTTGTCTTTATGCGCCTTAGTGAGCGCTTCACTACCCACGCAAATATCATAGGCAGACTTCAGGCGCTTGGCCAAGTCCATAAAACGCTTTTCTAGCTTCTTAGATTGCAACGCAAAGTCAGCCGCTGCATTCAAGCAATTGAGCTGCTCTAGTGGTGTACCGTTAAAGTAAAGGCTAGAGTCAAACTTATGGTAAACCGTATCAAGTAGATTCAAATGGTCTTTGACCACCACGACTGACTTTTGGATATCGTCTAGGTTTTGAACCTGACCGCCTGTGTAATGCGAGAGCGCCAGATTCATCTGCTTTTTGATGCCGATATAATCGACCACTAAGCCGCTTTCTTTGCCTTCAAACTTACGATTGACCCGTGAGATGGTCTGAATCAGGCTGTGCTTTTGTAGAGGTTTATCTATATAGATGGTATCAAGGAAGGGTACATCAAAGCCTGTAAGCCACATATCAACGACGATGGCGATCTTAAAGTTAGATTTGCCGTTTTTAAATTGACGATCCAACTCTTTACGGTAGTCTTTATTACCGAGGTTGTCCCACATGCCTTTTTCATCGTCCTTGTTACGAGTCATAATCATCTTGACGCGCTCCATGGGCATGACATTTTTCTTGTCGCTCTCTGACAAGGTTGAGCCTTCCTCACACGCTCGTACCTCATTCCATTCAGGACGCAGCTCTATGATGTCTTTATAGAGCTGATAGGCAGCTTCACGGCTGCTACAGACAAACATCGCCTTACCTTTTTGCGTCGTGCCCTCTTCTACTCGTGCTTCATAGTGCGCAACAAAGTCTTCAGCGATGGCACGGATGCGGTCAGGGTCACCAAGAATGGTAGACATACTCGCCATGGCTTTTTTGCTTTTCTCTATCTGATACTCATTGGTGCCAGCATCCGCGCTTTCTTTATAGTATTTTTCTACTTCATCAAGCTGCTTGCTATCGAGTAGTACTTTGGCAGCACGGCCTTCATAGACGATACGCACCGTGATTTCATCAAATACCGACTCAACCATGGTGTAGCTATCAATGACTGGGCCGAATACATCGAGAGTGGCATCAATCGGTGTGCCCGTAAAGCCAACGTATGTGGCATTGGGTAATGAATCATGTAGGTACTTAGCGAAGCCGTAAGTCTTTTTGACGCCATCTTCAGTGACAGTGATTTTTTGCTGGAGATTGATTTGGCTGCGGTGCGCTTCATCTGAGATACAGATGACATTGGTACGCTCTGTCAGTAGCGCTAAGTCTTCGGTGAACTTATGGATGGTGGTCAAGAACACACCACCACTTCTGCGACCTTTTAACTGTTCGCGTAGATGCGCTCGACTTTCGACACTGATGATATTGTCATCGCCGATATAGGTCTTAGCATTGGTAAAGGTTTCAGACAGCTGACCGTCTAAATCGGTGCGATCAGTGATTAGGATAATGGTGGGACTGCCAAGATCAACGTCTTTCATTAGCAGACGTGCTAGAAATAGCATGGTAAAGCTCTTACCACAGCCAGTGGCGCCAAAGTACGTACCACCTTTACCGTCACGTAAGCCATTATCATTTATTAAGTTGCCATGATTATCGAGCAATTTCATATGCTGCTTGATATTGTCATACAGCTTAGTAGCAGCATAATACTGCGGGTAACGACAGACGATTTTCTCTTCCCTGCTTGATTTATCAGGCACATAAATGAAGTTGCGAATAACATCAAGTAAACGTGCTTTATCAAATAAGCCGCTAATCATAGTTAGCAGTGAATGGATACCGTCTTTTTCTAACTTCTCATCGCCTGTGATTTTACGCCAAGAATAGTAGAACTCATAAGGCGCAAAGAACGAACCCATTTTTGAGTTGACCCCATCACTGATGACGCATAAGGCATTGTATTTAAACAGCTCTGGAATATCGCGCTTATAGCGAGTGGTCAGCTGGGTATAGGCATCAAACATGGTGGCATCTTCACGGATGCTGCTCTTAAATTCAAACACCACCAGTGGTAAGCCGTTGATGTAGAGAATGCCATCAGGAATACGCAGCTCAAAGCCTTGTATCTCCATCTGATTAACGATGCGAAAGCGATTGTTATCGAGTGCCTCATAATCAAGCAGCTGAATGTATAGGTCTTTTTGGGTATAGTCTTCACGCTTCAAGAAAAACCCATCAGCGACAAACTTCATGATGGCTTTGTTGGTATCGTACAGGTCAGACGCAGGAAGGTATACAAGCTTATGAATGATGGACTCAATCTCATATTCTGTGATCAAGTCATCTTTATAACGGGTCGCTAGAAACTGTCGAAGATCAGACTTAATCAGCACATCGTCAGGATTGCGGTCGAGTGCTTCACCTAGCGTATGTGGATAGCCCTCGGCTGATAACAATTCGATAATGGCTTGTTCAAGTCTGTCTTCGGTGAATTTCAATGGTAAGTCCTTTTTATTATTCTGTATTATCTTTCTCGACAACTAATATGCCAGTCCACGGCTAAGCTAAAGCTAGATTATTCATAAGCCTTTTTCACCGGATTGAACTTTACAATCTTGCTGTAATTGACACTATTGATACGATCGTAATCCTCAGTAGGCTTATCGCCTTTATAAGTCAATTTAATAGGATAATAAGTAGTGTTTTCAGGCATAACTTTAAAAGTGACATCATAGCTGTAGTACAGAGGTGAGTCTTCCTCATAATTCCCAGCATTACTTGAACCAGCATCACCTAATGTATATACATCAATAAATGCATTTTCAGATAAATATAGGACATCCCACCAGGTATCCGTTGTTCCGGTAGAGGTATAACTATTCATAAATATACTACCCATTAGGTTTTTTCCTAATGGCTGTAGACCATTCTTAATATCTTCAGCATAAAGCCCAACCCTGCCCCAGCTAGTAGAAAACTCTACGTTCTTTGGTGTTTGACTTACCAACTGAAACAATCCATTATTCAACTTTTTAAAACTGTATAAATCTGCGGTTGCAGCACAGACATGACAAGATACTAGAGACCCCGAACTGGAATTAATTAGAACTTTTTCGATGATGACTAAATAACGTGGTTCACCAGCCGTATTTTTATAATTAATGACAGGATGCATAACAGCAACCGTTCTTTCTCCATCGCTATTCATACTGTCTAAACCAATATTTGGCATCGACTCAATATATTCATCATCAATAAACTCATAACCCATACGACCGCTATAAAACTGACGCATGACTTCTTTAAAGCTTAAATCTTTGATTTTGACCTGAGCCATTTGACTGGCAGAGAAAGCAGGAGCGGCAGCCATTGCAGGAGTTACTGATAAAGCACCTAAACTAAGTGCCAAACTAAGTAAAAGCTTCTTCATCTTAAACTCCATTAATGATTATTTTTTTGGGATAAACGTTTACTGTCAAAAGCTATAGGGCTTCATCTACAAGCGTTTCAGCATCAGGGATGCGTAGCTCACCTGACATTAGCTTAGGTAAAATGGTGTCGCGGAGTTTAGCGATAGTTTGGCTCTCAATTCTTGAACTTATTTGTTTATTCAAAATATCTTCAAAAACTGCAAATACATTATCATCAACTCTATTTTCAGGAATAACACATAACGCTTCTTTTAGGTGTCCTCGTTTAATATGCCCCATTGTTACAGCTTTATCCGTAGCTATCCTTTGAAACTCCGCTAAATGATATTTTGTATAGTTTAAATAAAACCATTTAGGATATTCTTCTGATGTTACTTTAAATAAATGCTGATTTAGTGCGGCTTTTCCACCACACCATACATCCACTAGTAATGATCCAGACCATGAGAAGATCACATCACCATTATCTATAATGTATTCAGGTTTAATATTAATAGATGCTTTCTCATCATGATTAGCCAACCCTTCCCTTAGCTGTGCAATCTTAACTACTGGTAAATAATCATCATCAATATTTTCAGGTCTATATTTTTGCAGTGCTAAACCATTTAAATAGTTAGCAACTTCATCTAAAGGCTTAACCTCCCACCCTTTCGGAATCCAACCCATCTCTTCCGTAAACTCAAACTCATCAGGGAATAAGTCCTGAATATCTGAGTTGTCTTTTTTCTTAATCGTTTTGCGCTGTTCAGCACGTTCAAAGAGCTCATCAGGAATAGGATTACCAGCCGCTAAAGCATTATCAATAACAGGATCAAAATCAACAAACCAACTTTTAAACAACGCCTGCGCCATCGCCTCTAGCGTTTCATTCATTTGGCGGTTTAGTTCGATTTTGTCGTCTAAAGAGCCGAGAATATGAGCAATGGCTTTTTGTTCTGCTAACGTTTTTGGGACTCGAACTTTCGCCATATGCAAATGGTTTCGATTAACTCCTGGAACTGCTGCTTTATCACTGTAATCGCTATAACTAATGGTTTTCAAAAAGTAATAAATAAACTTTGGGTGATTTCCTTTGAAATCTTGAACATAAAGCGTAGTATTTAATGGCCAAAAATCTTGTTCGGTGTAAAAGACTTCACCAATAGTTCCATATCGTCCGGTTATAACTCCTGGACCTAAAACTTTAGCAACATTATGAACATCAGATACACCAGAGGATGAAATTAAAGGAATATCTCCATCTTCTCTCAATCTTTTAGGTAGATCATACCCACGTTTTAAATTAACAATATCGCCTAATGAAAGTTCCATCCAATCATTCACCATAACCCAACACCTCCAAGTTCTGACGAATGGTTGAATCTAGTTTTTGTGATTCTTGCATCTGTGCATGCAGCGTTTGGCTTAGCTCTAGCATTTTTGTCTCAAACGGAATCCCGTCATCTTCAATAGCAGCAGCACCCACATAACGCCCAGGTGTCAGTACATAGTCATTGGCTTTGATATCCGCTAGGCTTGCCGATTTACAGTAGCCTGCTTCATCTGCGTAGGCTTCATAGCCGCCTGCTTCTTTCTCACCACGCCATGCATGATACGTCTTAGCAATCGCTTCGATATCATCAGTAGAGAACTCTTTATGAGTACGATCAATCATCGCCCCGATATTACGGGCATCGATAAATAGCGTCTCACCGCTACGGTTACGCAAACCGCGAGCCTTACTATCAGCGGACTTGGCGGCTTTGTCTTTACTGATAAACCATAAGCACACCGGAATCTGCGTGGTATAAAACAACTGACCCGGTAGCGCAATCATACAATCGACCAGATCGTTTTTGATGATTTGCTCGCGTATCTCACCTTCACCACTGGTAGTGGTAGACATCGAACCATTGGCCAGTACAAAACCTGCTGTACCATGCTCAGAGAGCTTAGATATCATGTGCAATATCCATGCATAGTTGGCATTGCCCGTCGGCGGTGTCGGATAGCCTGCCCAGCGTGGATCATCGACCAGCTCATCAGGTGCGCGCCAATCCTTCTGGTTAAAAGGTGGGTTTGCCATGATGAAGTCCGCTTTGAGATCTTCGTGCTGATCTTTAAAAAAAGTATCGGCTGCCACATCACCCAAGTTGCTGGAGATACCACGAATGGCAAGGTTCATCTTAGCCAGTTTGTAGGTCGTGCTGGTGTACTCTTGCCCATAGATAGACACGTCTTTGGTATTGCCGTGGTGACTCTCGATGAACTTAATCGACTGGACGAACATACCGCCCGAGCCGCAGCAGGGATCATAGATTTTCCCTTGATACGGCTCAACCATTTCTGCAATCAGATTGACCACGGATTTGGGCGTATAGAACTCACCACCGCCTTTGCCTTCAGTCGCGGCAAACTTACCCAAGAAATACTCGTACACGCGCCCTACCGTGTCTTCTTCTGGATTACCAATAGTGTCGATGTTATTGACCACATCAATCAAGGCGGCAAGCTTACTGGCCGTTAAGCCCAAACGCGAGAAGTAGTTGTCAGGCAATGCACCTTTTAATGATTGGTTGGTCTTCTCAATAGTACTAAGCGCGGTATCGATTTTAAGGGCGATGTCTTCTTGCTTGGCATTCTGCTGGATAAAGCTCCAACGGCTCTCCTCTGGCAAGTAGAACACATTATCTTTGGTATAAGCTTGCACCATATCGATATGTTTTTCATAGCCTGTATCGATCAGCTTTTGGCGCTGCTGCTCAAAAGTATCACTGATGAACTTTAAGAAAATCAGGCTAAGGACGATGTGCTTATATTCTGATGATTCGACGCTACCTCGCAGCTTGTTGGCCGCATCCCAAAGGGCTTCTTCAAAATTGCCATTGTCTGTTTTATCTTTTTTATTCGCAGGTGTTTTAGCCATGTTTTTTTGTTCTCTATGTTCTGATAGCTAACCATGCAATGAATGCATGGTTAGCCGTACAAGAAAGTGATTTGTTTTGTGGTAACAATTTTAGCTAGATTGTGCTTTTAAGCAAGCTTATCTATCAACTCATTTTTGGAAGGAACTGTTATCTCATACTCAATATAGATCATAAACAATGGTTAATTTTTATTTTGCTGGACTCAAAATTTATATAGACCTAAGAATATTATTGTACGGACGACAACGGTGATGTTCATGTCGAATACTGAAAGATATTTTGATAAACGTGAGTTTATTAAATTGTTTTACAAGTCAACTAATGTTAGCATTAATTTCTAAATGTTACTACTATGTAAACCTGTATAAATTCATGAAATTGGTAAAAACTATACTCTTAAACATAGCAGCTAAGCATTTCAGACTGAGCGTTAGCTATCCGTATTGCTTCATCGTCTTTTAATATTGTTAGAAATTCAGGAGAGATTTTTTGAACAAGCTTTTACCTTGGTTGGCAGGCTTATTGGTTATATTTGCGATTTATCTCTATGCTTCACCATATATAGCTTTGTATAACATTAAAAATGCTGCTGAACAGAAAGACGCAGATAAGCTGTCAGGGTATATTGATTTTCCTAGCGTTAAGCAAAGCCTAAAGGATCAAGTCAAAGCCGCTATGGCTGAAGAGCTTGCTGCAAGTGATGAGCAAGATGGCTTTGAGGCTTTAGGAACTATGTTAGCCGCTGCAATGATAGACCCAATCGTCGATGGTTTGGTCACACCTGATGGTGTTGCATTAATGCTTCAGGGGCAAGAGTTAGATTTTGGTTTAGATGACAAGACAACTAAAGATGAACCTAAAGTTAAAGATACGAATATTGATTACAAAGCTGGCTACCTATCATTTAATCGATTTAAGGTTCAGATCATTGATGCTGATGACACGGATGAGTCATTAGATGTGATCATGCATAGAGATGGCCTTAGCTGGAAAGTCACAAGGATTTCCTTTTCTTTAGACTTAAAAGATAAAAATTCTAACAAGAATGCTGAAGAATCATCTGACGTCGATTTAGGCTGGATTGATGAAGAGGTTGCCAGCGAAACCTATGATGATATATTCCAAGATCTAGGTGAGCAGCTGGATGCTGACATCGCATCTATATCAGATGAGAGTGAAGCTACTTATGATACTTCGAATAACGACTACTACAATAATGAAGCAGGTGCTTACGCTGTAGAAACGACCGACGTACTAACACCAACGCAAGCAGCACACATTGACTACCTTTTGGACAACAATATTGAAGTACCACAAGACATGGTAGATTTATTAAATGATTTTACCCTTGGTGGTGGCACAGATGCTGATTTACGTAAATTCGTAATCGAACGTTCAGGCTATGACGACGGATATGATCCGTTAGCCGATTGTCGTAACCCAGATCTGACAGAAGCACAGTATATGAGTAGCTGTACTTGATTAATAGCAGATGAATAATAACTATGAAAAAAGCCACCTTGCGAAATGCTAAGGTGGCTTTTTTATGGATAGAGGGTTATAAGCAGTTACATACTTTTTGTTTTAATTTTTATCGCCAAATAACTTTTCTGAGACGCTTCTAGGGCGTCTAAGTTTATAGTTATTATTTGAAGCATTGTTGGCTGAAGAAAATGCAGCTAAGACACCAACTGTGACACCGACAACAGTTGCGAGAGTATTAAATCTTGACGTTTTATGGTTTTCTTTGATAGTTGTTTCAGCTACTTTAGCTGTACCGACTGAATCTAACTTTGATAGATCAAGCTCTGCAAACGTTTCCATTATTTGAGCATGTGATAGTTCCTGAAAGCGTATAGCATTATTTACAAGAGCTTGTCCATTTTGAGCGCTAAAATCTCCAAGCTTATTATAAAATTGTTCTACTAGTTTCATATCGGATTCTGACCAATCTTTGGGTTCCGACGTCTTCAAAAACGCAATCGCTGCTGGGGCGTTTTTCAGTAGCTCTTTAGTTGTAGTAGAAGCTACGGCAACTTTTATCATAGGTATGGCGGCAACAGGTAACATTAATAACTCCCAAATATAGTTTAGAAAATAAATTATATACTATCTTATTACATAGATACATTCTCAAGAGACTCACTTAACTACTGTACTTTCTTTCCCAAACTCTCCATTTATTAGTACTGAGTTTATTACCAGCTGTGCTCTTTAACATCCACAAAAAATTATCTACGTTTGAGTCAGTAGGTGCACAACTCCATTCATTAAGCAACAACATCAAATCAAACTGCAACTCAACTTTGATGTCATCAAAGTTGTTCCAATCAATGTACTTAACCTTCTGATCAAGAAGGCTTTTCTCTTATAATGCTAGTCTTACTTCAACACGCCTGTTGGCATCGTCTTCAGGAGGTATACCTTTAATAGGCTGAGAATCACCATAACCAGCCACGATAATACGCTTTGCTATAGAGCTGTCTAATTGTCCGATTAGGAGTTTACGAGCCTCTCTAGCTCTCGCTGCTGATAAAGTATAGTTGTCATCATATACTGTACAAAATCGTTTGTAGTCCGTCACAGGCTGTGATACTGGAATATTATCCGTATGACCTTCTACAAATATTCTAGCGTTTGAAGACTGTTGCAAAAAACTTGTGATCTTATCTTCTATATTGCTAAATGCTATTTTAGCTTCTGGGGTAATGCAAGCACTGCCTCTAGCAAAAACATTATCTTTGAGCGTAATTTTACTTTGCTCTAAATTAAAATCAATTAAGTCTCCTGCACCTTGTTCGGTAACTGAAGATTGAATATCTTCTAATAAAGTTGCTATTTTCTGATGTTCATTTTGTTGGCTACTTTCCATTTCTTGCTTATGCTTCATTTCCGCATATGTGTTTTGTAGTACAGAGATGACAAGCAGTAGCATAACTACTGCCATGACGCCTGACATTAAATCTGCAATCGATATCCATTCACTTGGTTTTTTTTGCATTTAAGTACACCCTTATGCTATAGCTTTGTTATCAATTTTAGCAAGTAGCTTTTGATTACTCTGGGTGATGCTGTCTACCAATATAGAATAATTCTCATAGCGCGAATTTAATAATTCTAATCTATCTGCACTTTGAGATATGACTGTTAGCGCATTTTTGATATCGCCTGATAGTTGATCAAAAATCTCAGTAGAGTCACGTTGTATTTTTACAGATTCTGATAAGGTATGATTGATACCACTACTAAGATTCGGTATAGCTTCAATAACCTGTGGTAAATAGCTTGTAATTTGCTGATTGTCATTCAGTAGCTGCTGGTTAGTCTCCGTAATTTTTTCAATCAATTCTGAGTATTTCTCATAACGCGAATCAAGTGACTTCATACGACGTCCACTCTCAGAAACTGCTTTTAATCCACTGGTTATATCACCTGATAATTGCTTAACTAAGTCAGTCATTTCAAATATCTGACCATTTAAAGCGTCACTAGTAGCGGTAAACGCATCAGCAGACTTACGCTGTAAATTCATTGAGTCACCAATTACCTTAGTCACCTCTTTCATTGTTTCATCAACGCTTGTAGACAACTCATCAACAGCTTTCGATATACCTAAAGTCGCTTGTCCCATACTCTTGGACATAGTTGACATGTTTTCTTCAAAACTATTACCCATGTTATTGATAGTTTCTGACAGATCTTGTTTGATCATTGACATAACGCCTTCAAGCTCGTTACGCAAGTTTTCAACCACGTCATTAAGGCCTTCTGCAGAGCTACCGACAGCCGTCGCTGCTACAGCCATTTTATCTGCAGAGCTTCCAATTGATGCCATGCTGTCAACTGTTTTCTCAACAAAATCTTGCATAGATGTTTGAGTGGCTTTGTTATAGCTGGCAATTTTCTGTAGTTCAGTAATATTATCTTTAGCGTTTTTTGTAGCTATATTATTATTGTTATCAAGGCTACTCTGTACTTGACCAAACAGTGCCTCATACTTAGATAGACTATGCTCATATGCCTTATTAAGGCTATCAACCAGATCTCGTTTATTATTATTGATATCGTTTCTGATCTGTCCAAATATCAAAAAGTTGTTACTTAACTCTTTAGCATTTTCTTTTTGCAATGACATAATGCTGTCTACAAGTAGCTGACTGTGTTGCTGCGCATTGTTATCAATACTTTTTAGTGTCTCAATCATTAGTTGGTGTCGTTCTAACTCTTTACTATTCAAGACCACTTCTTTCGCTTGAGCTTCTTCGCGAACCTTTTTAACCGCCCATACAAGACGTTTCTCTTGGAATCCAAATACATTAAATAGTAGATTAAGAATAATGAAACAAAGAATACCCCAAGTAGAGGTTTTGAATTTAGCACCTAAACCATCCATTAAACCCATTAACTGAGTCATGGCTGAATCCATTCCAGCTGTATCTGCCATTGCAAGTACAGTAGATGCTTTGTTAAGCGCAATACCCAGTCCCAAAAAGGTACCCAGCAACCCTACAATAAGTAGCATACTAGGCATAATTTCAGCCACTTTTTCAGCTTTCGTAGCAACGGCTTCGCTTAATTCATGCACAGAACCATGTTCGCCTGCCAAATTATTGGTATCATCATCTAAATCACCACCATGCCAGTTGGCTTCCCAATTAGCTTCTTTAGCTGAAGCTAATAACCATACAACAGTAGCTATGGTCAAAATAATGAGACTCACTACAAATATAGTAGACAGTGTTTCGCCAAATGGATTTAAGAACGCACCAATCTCTGCTATTCTCATTAAGCTGCTACTCCCACTTCAATTTCTTGTTTTAGTTTATCTGCACGCGCATTACCTTCTGCCTCAAAAATATTGGCGTAGTCTGTAATGAGACTTTGCTCATCATCGGTCAAAGATTCCCAAGCAACGTTATTCTGTGCCACGCGCATAATTATGCTAGCAATCTCCTCACTATCCTCTAGAAGGTAATCTTTGTCTTCCGCTTCCAAAGTTACATCATCTTTTTCTAGAATCTGCATAAAACCTTCTGCAGCATAAACATAGCTTTTCATTGAGCGACGCTCGCCATCTAAACGAGTAAGTTTGGTTTGCTCTCCACCCATTTTGATCAGCAACTCGTTATAAATCGCAGTTTCTTCTTCTGTTAGCTCTGAAGTACGCTTTGCAACGTCTAAACGAGTTTTTAACACTCTGTCTTTAGATAGCTTCTTACTCAATTCAGTCCACTCTTGTTCTAAAGAATGTTGTTTCTCCACCCAAACCACCATCAACTCTTCAAAGACGAACGGTATTAGAGACTTGCCAAAACGTTCTTGAGTGATAACATCCAAACGTATAGTTGCTTCATTAGTCATTTCAGCATCTGATAATAATTTTTGCGCAACCTCAATTAAGAAAATATCATCGTTACTAACATCGCTAATATGCTCAGTAGTTGTCAATTTATGATCTGCTTCATCAAGCAATTTTTGAGTGGCACGTAGTCTTAGATAGTGTTGAAAGTCTGTCACGCCCATTTCTAAAATATCTCTTAGACTTACTTTTACTAGGCCATAACTATTTAACATTTTTGCTAAACGAACAGAATTCATTTGTTCTTTATTTAGATCACTACTTTCCATGCTATTAAAAGTATCTTCATAGACTTCAGCTTCTTTTACCTCTTCTTCAGTCAAATATCTTTCTTTTATGAATTGGGCAAACTTAATAACACCTCGCAATGCTTTTTCTGCTGCGTGAGCTAACTCACTATTTTCAAGAGCTAATAGACCATCTATAACTTTGCCTATACCGAAGATAGCAGCACCTGCCCAAGGGAATTTGAGACCGACTGTTTTAGCTATTTTGTTAATCCAAGGTCTTACTTTTTCTAGAAAAGGTTTTATCTTTTTATAAGTTTCCTTAACATCATCAATAAATTTTTCACCCTTCTCAGCAATCCAGTTACAAGCCTGTGCAGCTTTTTCACGTGCATACGATAAACCTTGACTTACCTTATCAGATACATAAGAAGCAGCGCTACTAACTTTACTACCTACCCAAGAACATGCATTACTAAACCAACCCATTATATTTCCTTAATTGAATGATGATTGAATCAAATATCATCTTTATTGACTATTTTGCTATCTTTATCATCATCAAGTGATGGACTTTTAACACCTAACATCCTCTTTGCAATTTGAGCTTCCTGTACGGCAAACTTGCGTCTATTACTAGTATCCGTACTGCTACCAACTTCCCTTTGGGACTTTCTTACATTTTCGATAGCTGATATCAGATGATCGACACTTAACATTGCCTCTTCAATTGATACACCCGACTGCATTAATGCTTTTGGTAGGGCTAAGCGCATACAAGTTCTTATTTCTCGTCCTGAAAAACCTTCTGATATTTCTGCACACTGGTTAATCAGGCTTTCCCTATCATCAGCCAATGGAATTTTTGCCACTAACATTCTTGACCAAAGCTTTTTGCGAGTATCTAAATCAGGAAGTATAAATTCAACGTGATACGTGATACGTGAGCGAAAAGCCTCATCGTAGTTTTTAGCAAAATTTGTCGCAAAAATAACAACACCATCAAACTTCTCTAGCTCAATAAGCATAGTTGAGCGCATAGCATTAATTTCGTTGTCTACACCTTGAGTAACGGAAGACAAACGTTTACCTAGCAAAGTGTCTGCTTCATCAAAAAATAAAACTGCATTTTGTTCATAAGCGTCTTGAAAAACCTTTTGTATGTTCTTCGACGTTTCCCCCATGAGCTTGCTTTCTATCTCAGCTATACCCACTTTGATGATAGGTAAATCTAATCGACCTGCGAAAGCTTCAGCAGTTAAAGTTTTACCAGTTCCAGGTTTTCCATAGAAATTTAAAATACTACTACGCCCAAGTTTATCAACTTCACTAAAGCCCCAGTCTTCATAGATAACTTTATGAAATTTTAATTTTGCTAGACTCTCTTCAAGCTCGTTACGTGTATGAGCTGTCAGAATGACATCAGTATCTAAATGATATTTAGACGTTTGAGCTTGATAAACAATAGTATTTTCATCGCTATCATTAGTTTTTGAGTTTTTCTTGTCAGCAAAGGCAGGAGTTTTAAATATGTTTGAAGATCTAATACTTTGATTCATCTCTTCGTTTAGTCTTGCTGTATTAGAGTTTTGCATTAATTTCCTTAATATTTGTTACTTATAGTCAATCTTGAATAGCCTTTACAAAACTATTAATAATGGGTCTACAGAATTTTATTTGAAAACTTAAGTCTAATTCATTAACAATGTCGACTAATTTATGGATAGTAGTTTACTAGAAACTTTTATGCAACAAATAAGTAATATACTTCTTATAGAAGTATAAATTCGCCCCTTTCTATTTGTAAAAGTTTGCAGAAGCTAACTTTGGACTATGTAAATAAGCTAAAAATGGTCGAACCTACAAAAAAATAAACCGCCCTATCCTTAGAGATAAGACGGCTTAACAGGTTTAGGCTGAGCGTTCCTCCATCTTAGTATTAATCCATTCTGCAATCTCGTTTGCTACCCACACTACTCTAATCTGCGTCAGCTGTACCTTCTTAGGAAACGTTGGATCGTAACGATCAGATTTTTCATTAATTATCTCGTAAATCGTAGAACGACTAAGACCTGTATAGCTACACACATTTTTGATGCTTAATAATTGTGGGATATGATTACATTGTTCAATGACTGGCTGTGGTATATGGTCACATTGCTCGATTACTGGCTGTGCTGTATTTAATTTTTTCATGATTTTTTCCTGGTAAGTGAATGAGAGCATTTCCCCTCATATACTTAGCGAGTCCTATATTTTTTTACCGCATCCCATGCAGTCCGACTGTTGGCCTTGATTGAAGCCATAAAAAAAAGAGCTGAAGTAATCAGCTCTTTTTATGTCATTTACTTGCCTCGATAGTTTTAACTCACTGCCGTCACACTCTGCCGCAGCCCTTGCTCAATGCTAGTCACGTTATGACTGGCTAACCCGTTCTGATAGTCATCCTGCTGATCATTACCATCATCACCTATCTTCACTGGATAAAACTCGTCCACTACCTCCATTGCGTCTTCGCTATCGATACCAAAGCATGAGTTCACATAGCCAAGCTTTGCCGCTGCCTCTAACGCCGCTTGATCAAAGCCATGTTCGCTCAGCTCCCGATCAATTGCCCCAGCATCTTGTACCGCTTGCTTCAGTGTCACGTCATCACGTAGCGTTAAATCTACAAAGTAGATCGGAGTTCGATAGCTTTGCGTGGTACTTTTGCCTCTGAGTGTTAGTTGTAATGGCAAACACGACAGTTTATTGCCTGATACTGCGGAAAAGTAGCTGAGCCGTGCTGCTAACGTTCTAATACTATTAAAGCCAGTAGTACGAAATATAAACGTACCCAGCTCATCGTCTTCACTCAGATTTGCGTACAGTCTGCCATATGGCTTACAAGCACCGCCTTGTGCCAGTGGACAGCGATCAGGTGATGGGCACGGTAGTTGCTCAACGCCGTTATTGGTTCTGCGCTGACACTGCTCACCGTCGCCTACGCAAAGGGGGCGTCCAGTTTGCCTATCAAATAGCGTGTATTCAGCTCGCAGGTTAAGCTCAGGATCGTTAAACAGCATACGTACGGGAATCTGTCTCAGCTTACCGTCATTCTTTTCGCGTAGCTTTGCATCAAGTGGATGATTGATCCAGCCATCCTTATTCTGAACTTGGCTAGTAATGGTGAATTGATCGTCTTTAGCAGGTAAACGCTTGCCATCTTTTACAATGACACGTCCGATGCTGATACGACCTAGAACGGGTGGGGTTATGGTTAGACCTTTAATCATGGTGATATTCCTTATGTATTTAATAGAATGTGTTTAGCCATAAAAAAGCCCACCTGTGCTAGGTGGGCGGTTATGCGCTTGCTTTGATTCATTAGCTTTGACTGGTTGATTGCCGCGCTGATGATTGAGTGATCTTTAGCTCAGTCATTAAGCACAACGAAGCGTCTGCTGCCTTGCTTGGTTTTACTGAACTTGGCTAATAGCTCAGGATGGGCTTTGATAACGGCTTTGCTATCTAGACCAATACTGTCTTTCGAGCGCTTCCAAGAGATCGCGCCTTTATCAAACACAGCGACTTCATTATCGGCAATCAGTGTTTGCAGCTGGTGCTTCACTTGGTCATGGCGTTCTTCTAGCTCTTGCATATAGTCACGGTAGCTCAGTAATTGCTCAAACAGCTTGTTGGCACCATCATCATCCGTTAGATCAACCTTGCTTGATAGCTTAGCGGTTGGGTACAGCTGCTTTAATGCCCGAGCAGCAGATTCTGAGTGGTCAGGAGTTGGTGGGGTATTTGTTTCCACGTATTGCCAGAACAGACGCTCATGCTCCATGATGGACTCAATCAAGCGCTCATCACGCTCAACCTTGTAAATTTTGGCTTCATGTCCACACAGCAATACGCAGATATGCGCAGCTTGTTTACCTGTGACTGCTAACTGATGCTGAACTTGGCACGTCACGTACAATGGCACGCCATGCTTCCATAGCTTGGCACCATGTTCACCAGCGGTTTTACACTCTAGAATCTGTACCTCGTCATTGCCAGTGATGGCATAGTCTAAATTTGCTAGCATAAAGGCCTTGTCAGCATCAGGATGTTGCAAGATGGCATTGACGCGGCGTACCTTATTTCCAGTGTGTTCTTGGTAGAACTTCGCCACCATCGGCTCTAAGGTATTGCCCCAATAGAGTGGTGAATATCCTTCAATGCTCTCATCAATGTTTGATTCCATGCGTCCCGTCTTAATCATCCATAGCTCAAGCATTGATAAATACGGATGAATACCACAAGCGGCAGCGGCATCAGAGCTGCCAATGCCTTGCTTACGAAACTGTAGCCAGTCTTCACGGCTCAAAGATTTGGTATTGACCAGGCGTTTCGCAGTAGTCACAGAACTAACCGACGGCTTAGCGGGTTTATTCTCTAGCTTGGTCTTTGGTCTATCTTCGATACTATGCTTAGTCTTTATTGGTGTCTTAACTTTAACGGTTGCACGCTTGGCCTGTATTGGCTGAGTTGTCGTGTTTAATGCGATCAGGTTCATAGTGAACTCCCTAATAGAGTGGTTATTAATTGATATCAAATAAAAGGCATAAAAAAACCACGCTCAAAGGCGTGGTTAATTGTTTGTCAAATTAAAACAGCACTGGTTAAGCAAGCATCAGTAGCGATTGCTCTAACCCTTTCTGTTTCAGCTTAGCGCCAGCACCGAACCATGCTGAATTGAGACGGTTATCCGTATTCATCGCACGTCGTTCATGATCCACGTACTCAGTGATGCTACACAGCAAGCCATAAGCCGTATCACTGGCTGCATCGAGTGTGGCCCCGCGACCTTGACCGTTAAACATGTTCATCACCTGATTCATCGCTTTAGCATTGGGCACAGCGTCTTTCTCTTTCTTAGCGCTATTAAACAGAATGATGTCATTGTCTTGATCATTGAACACACGGCTAAGATAGTTAGCCGCTTCTGCTTGAGTGACTCGTCGCTCTGACAATTGCTTCATCTCGTAGCTGTGCTCCTCCCACTGCTTCACCGACACACCTAATTGCTGCTTAACCTTGTCCGCATCAAACGAAGTACTATGCGGTACTTTCACTATGCCTCCGCTGCCGTTAGCTAAGCTAATAGCAAGCGTGTTATTACACACCACACGGATGGAGGTGAACTGAGCTGTAGTCGCTAACGTGCCATCACAAGCGGTTGCCAATAACAAGTACCCATTACTGACATCCTTACCCTTAAGCGTTGCTGACTGGCCTGTACGAGCCAATGCCCATAGCTTACGACCACCCTTCAATACCCCAGCAGTCTCAAGCTCAAAGTCAGACTGTTCCGTAAGATCACGGTAGAACTCTAAAATCTCACGCGGCTGTACTTCTTGATAGCGTTGACTGACCACCGATAGCGGCTCGAAGTTATCGCTACGATATAAAACCTTCTGCTCAGCAAAGGGCAGAATCAGATTATGTCCTTTGTCATTATTAGCCATGTAGCTGACGTCTGAGGATTCTATACGCCAATCCATACCCGCTTGTTTTGCCCAGACCTCGATAGGCTGCTTAGGTGCAAGCTCGTTACCTAGACCATGCCAAGGGGTTTCGCCAACGTATGCCATTGATTCGATTAAATGTGCCATGAGAATATTTCCTTTTTGATTGATTGGTTAAGTAAGTTGATGATTGATGGTTAATTAAAAGCTGGAAACACGTAAGTACAGTCATCACAGCGATACTGCTTATTGATCAACATCGGTAAAGCGATATTTGATTGAGCCATCTAGATCACGGTTGCGATCCCAGTACCTGCAACTACACCGATCACGGGATGTACTCTGAATGACTTGCATAGACTGATACCAAGAACGTAAGCTACAAGTAGAGCATCAGCTCATCGATCAAACGGTCGTGAGTACCATCAGTCATCTCATGCACCGCTAATGACTGACAACGTGGACATACTAATTTCATAAAGACTCCTTTTATTTTGGGCATAAAAAAGGCCTGCACGAGGCAGACCTTTAATGATGAGTAAGGATAGGCATTAGCACGCTAATGCTCGATCTCATGAATGTAGTATGTATCTGAAATTATTTAGCTATGGCTGGTAAGCCCCTACGTTTGGTATTCCGATATTCTCCATGACCAAAGGTACGCAAGTTAGGTAGCTTTGCCTTAAGGCGCTGTTCATACTTATCTTTTTTCGTAGTGAGGTACAGCAATGTATTAATAGCATTTTGAACTTCTCCAAACTTTTTCCTATGTATCATCTCAATCCCAAGGGTTCCTTTTGCTTGAAATTGATGAAAATACTTGGGATCATTGCAATTAAAATAGCTCCCTTGCCCTTCCGTTATAGAAATCCATTTCTCACCCACTTTACGACCACAATAGTAGCCACTATCTCTTTTTGAGCCGTCGTACAATAGTACTAGATGACAATGCAAACTACCCTTCTTATCATGACTCCTAACTTGCTTATAGCCTTGCTCTAATGACCAAGCATATCCTTCAAGTCCATTAAAACAGCCTTTCTTATTACTCAGACGTTTACATAGCATAGTTATGTGATTATTCAAGTCACGGACACTAATATCATCCCTATCTTCGATTTTATATTGCAAATCAACTCTTACTACAAGCAAACGAGAGTAATGTGTAAATAGCTGTGTCAGATACTCTTTAAGGGAATCAGTATTGCGTGTTTCCTGTAATGAAAATGCTATACGACTTGCATCGTATAAAAGTCCATGACTCTGAATATTGTGAATAAAATCTTGAGTGGACTTCTGATCCCATATTACCTCTGATGGATAATACTCGCCTTTCAATGACTGCGTGACCGCTATGAACCATTTTACCGTTTGTGTGTATTCGAGTTCATAATTATAGTGATACATCATTGCTGGATATAGATAATTTAATACTAGCGCTAATTGAGTATTCTCAACTTTACCAAGCAAAACCATACTGACAGTTTGATCAACATCTGTCAGTATTTTTCCTTCCGTTTGATAATAATGATTCATTGCAGCTCCTACATGAGTTTTGAGTTCATATAGTTAGCTTGATGAGTAAAATATTATTTATATATAACCTGTTATTGGTTTAGCTAATGCTATGAATTAACAGTACACGTTGTTGTATAGTATAAATAACCCGTTAAGCGAAGTATGAAATAATCCCATATACCTTTACTTCAATATGAAAAATCACGATTAAAAGTCGCTGTATAAGCAGATAACAAAAGGATGGAGTTACGCTTTTAATCACCACGCATTAGACAATAAGTATCGTCTGATGGTATTTTTATAAAAACCCTTGTAATTAAAGGTTCAATGGTACATATTGGCTAGAAATTTACTAGAATAATCTTAGGTTTTCACTAAGCTTTCGTTATGGTTTTACTAGGTTTTATCTAGCTATTTACAAGGAAGAAAACACCATGAATACAGCATTATCAGCCGATGTTAACAATGTCTATCGAGCGCAGCCAATATTTAGTAACAGTCCTACGCCTGTTTGGGATCAGGCCACAGGACAATATATTTTCTCTAAAATTTCAAGGTTTATAGCTGATGAATATATAAGGGACGTTAAAAATAATAAGAGGTCCATAGAGGAATTCTATAAAGAATTATCTAAGCTTGATGTCAATGATGCAAAATCATTGCTTTATATCAAAAATTATTTGCAAGGCAGAAATTGGGAAAATATATCATTTGATAGTGATGACTATACTAACTTACTTATTATTCACTTAAGGAGTGTTCCTGATCCTTTCCAAGCATTTAACAACTTAATTAGCAATAAGATTAACCATTTTCTGCCTGCAGAGTATGTAGGTTGGTTTGAAAATGATTTACGCTGCTCACTATTTTTGGCACATCTTATTCAACATGTAATAGTCCAAGATGCTTATAAAGGTAGGCGCGAGTTACTTGCAGTAGTCACCGAGTTTTTACGCTTTAATATTTATATGTTCAATGATGAATATTCAAAAAACTTGCCTAGGTATTTGTCTTACCATGAAAGAAGAGGAGAGCAGAAGACGGTACAAATACTTTTTGTTAAATCTCATTATATGAAAAATAGATTAGAAGATTTTGACTGGATCGACCCTGAGAATCATCAAATGATTGATTGGATTTATAAGTATCTGAGCAGAAAAGGTCATGAACATATCATATTAAAGGGCATATTTTTTCCTGAAAACACTCAAGAAAAATATGAGCTTATTCTTGTAAGCTTGGATGTACTATCTAACATTGAAGATCCGTCCATAGGCACAAAGAATAGAAAAGGCTTCTCGCCAAGAGCTTATGTTTTATCTAGTATGGAAAAAGCATGGCGTGGCCAAAAGCAGTATGATACTAAAAACAAGGTGAACGAGGGCAACATAAAGATATATAAGAAGAATCAAGTCAAATTGGAAGCACTGATGAATTTCAGTAGCTTTACAGCGAATCGGCTGATTAACACATCGATAGAGCAGATGTATGATGAACTCATTTTAGAAGAAAACGATGATGTAGATGACAATAGTACACCATCGAATTAAACATACAATAAGGTTACTTTTAGTACTTAGCTAGCCTTATGCTAGAAAAACGAAATTAAATTTTTATGTACACTATTATGTACATTATTTTTATATAAAAATAATATTTACAGTAAAAACAAATATTTATGAATAAAACACTGTTCCGGCTCCGGGTACCATTATATAGTCCTATACTATCTTATAGAACAATTAAACCTTATAAAAAAGATAGCCGTATTACTTAAAAGTAATACGGCTATCTTTTTTGCTCAGCTTAGCTTATCTAGATCTAAATACTAAACCTATCTTCTAATTCACTCCACACTACTCTCACCTTCGTAAACTGTAATTTTTTAAGGAAAACTGGCTCGCTACGATCTGAATTTCCATTAATTATTTTATAAATTGCAGAGCGACTAAGAGGAGTATGATAGCTAATACCCTTGATATTTAACATCTAAAAAATATGATTAATATGCTGACCGACAGACTATGTTCTATTAACTCAAGTTTTTCACAATTATCTATTTTGTAAGTTAATAAAGTTTTCCGTCCTCTACAGTTACTACATCCTATGTTCTTATCGCTCCCCCATACACTCCAACTATTGGCCCTAGTAGCAGTTATAAAAAGTGCTAAATAAACAATTATTTTTCTAGGTCAGCTATATACCTTAAATGCTTTGATAAAACATTATTATCTTTTCTTGAAGATTTATTCTAAACCAATCGCACTATGCATTGTATAAAGCTCTTTATTGACTTCTATTGATATTTATCGTTTTCAACTGTTAAGAATATCTAGCCAACTAGCACTCATTTAGATACAACTAAAATCTATATGCAGGTACTAGGATGTAATATAGAAATTTTGTTTGTAATTACTATAATTCTAAAGGATGAATTTAGATAAAATTAAGTAAGGTCAGTACGAAGGTGAAATTAGTTGCATATTGGTAAAATTCGATAAATTATAATGTTAATCAAACATTTAACGTGCATTATTATGATAACTGTATTACAATGCGATTACAAAAAATGACAGGTGGTATATATTTAGAGATAAAAGGTTTATATCTCTATTGGCTATTGTTGAGTAAGTTCCTATAAAAACCTAACTTTAGTAAATTGTGAAGATTTATAACTTCCAATAATTTATGAAATATAAGCTATATATCTATTTGGTATCACCCCTAACTTATCGAAATACTAAAAGCGCTTATATTTTCTGGAGAATTACCATGACATTTAACAAACAACTACTTACCGCTGCGTTTCTCACTGTTGGTGGATTCGCTGCTATGTCTAGTGCAAATGCTGCTGATACAGGCTCTTTTAATGTACAAATGACAGTTCAAAAAAGCTGCATCGTAGAAGCAGGCGACGACATTGCCCTAACCGCTAAGACTGATACGACTGCCCCAATTGGAAGCAGTACTTTCAATGTAGCCTGTTCTCTAGATACCCCATACAGTGTTTCAATGTCACCAACAACTGGATCTACTAATGTAGGGGAAAGTAAGGGTACCTTAAAATCAGTTACTCCTGATACTAATTCAGCTACATTAGATTATCAGCTGGCTACCGATGCAACTGGTGATACCATTTGGTTGGCTGGAACTGCAAATAACGAAACAACAGGTGGTACAGGTACAGGTACAACGACAGCTAAAAACAAAGCCTTTACAGTATATGCAAAAGTGACAGGCGACACTAACCTCGTTCTACCGGACGTTTATAGTGACACTGTTAATATCTCTGTAAACTACTAATCGCAATGTTAAGTCTCTGGTTACGCCATGTCGTGAGACCTGTGCTTATTTCAGCGTTGCTTCTGTCATCTGGTTTGACAAAAGCAAGCGGCTTACAGGTCTCTCCCATCTCGTTAAGTCTACAAGCTCGCGAGACTGCCAGTGGTCTGACCCTTAGTAATTCTGGTAACAATATAGTACATGCGCAAGTGCGGGTGTATCAGTGGTCACAGAATGAGAAGGGTGAGCAGCTCACCCCCTCGCGAGGACTATTGGCTAGTCCACCTATGATTGAGCTAAAACCGGGTGAAAAACAACTCATTCGAGTCATTCGTGCGAAGGCACCACCGCAAGGCACGAGCGCAGTAGAGGACGCTTACCGTATTTCGGTCGATGAAATACCTATTAAGCCTGCAAACCAAACGACAGGTTTGCAATTTGCGCTCAGCTACTCTCTACCCGTCTTTGTGCAGCCAGTTGGGATGACTAAGACTCGTCCTCAGTTGCAGTGGAGTACACATCTGCAACCAGATGGTAAAGAAATAACACTCCGCGTCAGCAACAGTGGCAATGGTCATGCCCAACTGGCTAGGCTGAGCTTTGTAGATACAGCTGGTAATAGTACGGTGATGAATCCAGGGCTGCTAGGGTATGTCTTACCCGGTGCAACTATGAACTGGACACTGAAAATACCGCCCTCTGCCCTGGCCGCAGGCGGTAAATTCAAGGTTATGATGAATGGCACTCAGACGACACCAAACGTCACGATGGACACATCCATTCGCTAAAGCAGTTTTTCTACAGTGCGTGGCAGTATCAGCCAGTCACGCCGTAGACCTAAATGATGTTGCTATAGGCATTGACGAAAACGAACTTACCCAGCTCAACTTAGACAGCTACAACTCTGGCGACGATGAATTTGGGTTAGATCTATATCTAGACGTTACTCTAAATGGTGCTAGTGCAGGCTTGACTCATTTCTATTATCGTGATGATCAACTCTGGGCTAGCAAGACCATTCTACAACAGCTTGGCTTTATAGTACCTGCCGATACGACTGACGCCATACTCCTAAATAGCTTACTTGATCTCAATATTGATTATGATGCTCGGCAGCAATCCTTGCGACTTATCGCGCCTCTAAGTATGCTCAATTTAGACACCACTGTCCGTAACACGCGTGCCAACAAGCGCCCTCAGCCCACATCATCTTCTGGCATGTTGCTAAACTATAATATTTACGGTACCCAAACTCAAAATAGCGCGAGAAATTTAAGCGTTTATACTGAACTGCGCGCGTTTAATACGCTTGGTGTACTCAGCTCTACTGCTTTGACTAACGCGAATAGTTATACTCATAGCAATGACTGGGATAGTCGTAGCGTACGTCTGGATACTAGCTGGAGTCAGTCATTTCCAGATAAGCTAATTACGGTTCGTGCAGGCGATATTCTCACGGGTGCGTTGTCATGGACACGACCTACGCGCTTGGGTGGTCTACAAATTGGTACCAATTTCTCCCTTCAACCCTATAGATCAACCACACCATTGCCTTCATTTTTTGGCACAGCCACCCTACCCTCAGCGGTAGAGCTTTATGTCAATGGTCTCAAACAATACAGTGGTGATGTACCTGCTGGACCATTCGAGCTTAATACAGCGCCAAGCTTTAGTGGGGCAGGCACCGCCCAGCTGGTGGTGACCGACGTGTTAGGGCAAAGCACGACGCTTAATTTTTCTTTATATGATGCGCATCGGTTACTACAGTCCGGCCTGTCTGACTGGTCCATAGAGCTTGGTGCAGTGCGAGAAAATTATGGCATTGATTCTTTTCATTATGGTAGCAATGTTGCTGCTAGTGGAACGTGGCGTTATGGCATGAATGACCGCTTTACTGTAGAAGCTCATGCTGAAGTCACCAATGGCCTCAGTAATGCGGGTGTTGGTGGCACGTTGCTGCTTGGTAGATCAGGCGGTATATTATTCGCCTCATTAGCAGGTAGCGAGAGCCAAGGTCAAGATGGCATACAATACAGTACAAACTACTCATGGAATAACAGTCGCTTGAATATTGGTATCAATGCCATGGGTACTATTGACGATTACCGCGATGTAGGCACACAATACGGCTCTGCCCCTGCTCGTCGAAGTGAGCAAGTCTCAACAGGTTATAGTACAAAGTCTTTAGGCCGTTTTGGTGTGAGTTATAATCAGGTATCGCAGGCTAAGCATGAAACCACACAATTTGCTAGCGCCTACTGGTCTAAATCCTTTGGTCGCAGATTAAGTTTAAGCGCCAACTACAATCATGACATTAATGATTCTGCTAATAACAGCGCCTCTCTTAGCGCATCCTTATCACTGGATCGCAATATTTCGCTGAGCAACAGTGTACAGCACACCGATAATAGTACCGTTTTCTCATCTGATGTTTCGCGACCTGCTTCGAATGCAGGTGGTATTGGGTGGCGGGCGCAAGCACGTCATAGCCTAGAAGGTAGTATGGATAGAGAGGATGACACTAGCGGTTTTGCCGAGCTGAATTACCTTGGGCGCTACGGTCAAATACGAGCGGGTATCAGTAGCAACAATGGTGACTACGCAAGCTATGCAAGTGCTACAGGCGCCGTAGTTGCGATGGGCGGTGGCTTGTTTGCTGCTCGACAGATAAACAGTGGCTTTGCCGTAGTTTCTACAAATGGTATCGCCGATATACCTGTCTCTTTACAAAATAGTCCCATCGGCACGACCAATAGCAAAGGTCTATTGTTGGTAACACCATTGAATGCCTATCAAGAAAATAAGGTTGGCATTGACCCTATGCAACTGCCAGCAGACCTGCGTATTGACAAAGTAGACATAAATGCCACACCGACCGAGCTTAGCGGTATTCTTGTCGGTTTTGATATCACGCCAGTACGTTCGGCGTCAGTTATCCTAACAGATAGTAATAAACAACCGCTACCGCTTGGCAGTCAAGTACGTCAGCTTAGTAATAAGGAAGTGCCATCGACCATCATTGGCTTTGATGGTGAGGTATATCTCGACACGCTTGATGAACACAATACGCTTGAGGTAACTACCCCCTCGGGTGATGTTTGCACGGTTAGCTTTGATTATTCCAAGCAGGATGATGAGATTCCTCTCATCGGCCCCTTCATTTGTCAAAAGGTACAACCATGATGAAATTACTTCAATGGCGTTACGGTTTGTTATTGCTGCCAGTTGCGTTGTGGCTCCCATCAAATGCGCAAGCACTTACTTGCCAAGTAGACAGCTTTGTCTCACCCAATCTTGGTACGATTACTCTTGGCAATGCCAACAATGCAAGCGTCGAGCAAACACTGACTTACAGTTGCACTAATACATCTAATGTCACCCAGTGGGCATCCGTCTGTATTGGTGTTGATGGTGGTACCAATAATACTTCTCAAATCAGTCCACGTCATATGACTGGGCGTGATGGTTCAAATTTAAATTTTGACATGACACTTAATGATATGAGTAATGCTACTTGGGGCAATCGCATCGTGGGTGGTACGGAGTTTATTGGTTTCTTCAGCGTAGCGCCAGGTACTACTACACCAACCATTAAAACAACCGTTGTTAGGGTATCTCTGCTATATAACAATAATGCTGCCAAAGCAGATGACTACACTGCCGCTTTTACGGGTAGTAATGCAGCATTGACATACGTAACCGTTGGTTCTAGTAGTGACACAAAACAATGCTTATCAGAACCCCAAGGAACCAGTTCCTTCTCATTTACCGTTGAAGCCAATGTTGTTAATGAATGTAAAATCACTACCCCTCCCGCCAATGTCAACTTGGGAAATGTCCCAGCAAACAAGCTTAATATCGAGGGTAGTAGTAGTATCGGTGTGACCTGTACAAATGCTGCTCCCTATACAATCGGCTTGACTCTTTTCAACGCTGCCGGAAATAATGATGGGAGGAGCTTCATGAGTGGCACCGGTAACAATCCCGACCAAGTACCCTATCAACTGCAGCGGGATAGTGAAAGTGGACGCATACCTTGGGGCGATGGAAAAGGAAATTGGGCAGTAGATGTTGGTACTGGCGAAGTTAAAACAAAAAACATATACGTTATTGTGCCTAGCGCCGACTTCACCCCAGATAGCTACTCTGATACGGTAACGGTTCATGTAAACTATTAATATTTGTGTTTTCAATGTTTAGCAGTCAATTAGATTAGCTGTTCTATAGTATGCTACATGGGTAATTTTGAGTCATACTTCAAGCGAATAATAAAGGCAACCTAGTTACACTTGTGAAGCAATTAAATCCTGACAAAAAACAAACTGCCCTACTCTGTACAGTCAAAACTGTTAGATAACTTCAGTCTATACAAGCAGCTATCTGACTGTCGATCCATTATTCAATCTTGCTAATTTTTTATATCACTCTTATCTTTTCACTCATATCTACTTAAAGTAACATTACATAATATTATGCTACTTTGTAAAAAAGCACAGCCCCTAATATTAGAGGCTGTGCAAAATTTAAGACCATATGCTAACTTTAAGAAATTTATCTAACTTATATACCAAGCTCTTCAAATGGTATTATCAATCTTCTCTTTTGACAGCTAAATCAGCTATCCAATAATACGTTGCCATAGTCATCACGCAGGTCTTTTTTGACCATTTTCCCAGCACCATTTAGGACGATATTATCTACAAATATGACTTTGTCCGGTATTTGCCAGCTGGCGATTTTACCTTCGTAAAAGCTCAGTACTTGAGACTCGTCGATTTCTGAATCTGGTTCTTTCACCACAATCAATACTGGACGCTCGCTCCATTTTTTATGCTTTGCAGCAATAGCGGCTGCCATTCTTATCTGCGGATGGGCGACTGCGATGTTTTCTAGCTCTACTGACGATATCCACTCCCCACCAGATTTAATCAAATCTTTTGAGCGATCCCGAATATTCATATAGCCATCGGCATCAATGGTTGCAATATCGCCTGTGTCGAACCAACCGTCTTCAGTTATCGCATCAGGGTTCTCGGTGTAATAATCGTTGATGATCCAATGCCCTTTGATCTGTAAACGACCTTGAGACATACCATCTTCTTCGACTCGCTGTAGCGGCTCGTCAGTATCTATGAGACGTAGCTGAACGCCGTAGGGTGGACGACCTTGAGAGTTACGCAACTCATTAATCTCATCTTTACTCAGCGATTTATGCTTGGCTTTTATTTGATTCATCGTGCCAAGTGGACTGGTTTCCGTCATACCCCATCCATGTATGGCATCGCAATTGAAATCTTCTCTGAACGTTTTAATTACCGATGGTGGACATGCCGCCCCTCCGACAATGGTACGCGTCATACTATCAAGCTTACTGCCTCTGGCTTTGGCAGCGGTCAATAGACTTTGCCAAATCGTTGGAACCCCTAGAGCAACCGTGACATGACAATCATCAATGAGAGATACCAGACTATCTCCATCGAGATTGGGACCAGGAAGTATGAGAGAGCAACCAGTCAAGGCAGCCGCGTAAGGTGTGCCCCACGCATTGACATGGAACATCGGCACCACGGGTAACAAAACATCTTGTGCAGAGAGCGCAGAGACATCAGGCATGCATAACGCCATCGCATGTAGCACAGAAGAGCGATGCGTATATAAAATTCCTTTAGGGTTACCGGTAGTTCCTGAGGTGTAGCATAAAGAGCTAGCTGTTGCTTCATCGAATTGAGGCCAGACAAAGTCAGTAGAATTTTCTGCTAATAACTCATCAAAGAACAGTACATTAGGCAGTTTTTCGACAATACTATCATCTCGATCACTTAGACAAATGAAGTGTTCAACACCTTTGATATGCTCTTTGATTGCCATAATTAACGGTAGGAAAGTAGTATCAAAAAATAGCACACGATCATCAGCGTCATTGATAATGTAGCTAAGCTGCTCGGGAAACAAACGTGGATTGATAGTATGGCAAACCATGCCACTACCTGAAATCGCATACCAAGCTTCTAAATGACGACGATTATTCCAAGCCAAAGTTGCTATGCGTTCTGATGATTTAAGTCCCAGTGTAGCCAATGCATTGGCCAATCGTTTTGAGTTATCTGAGACAGTGCGCCAATTGGTATGAGTCATCTGTCCATCGACTTCTTTGGACAAAACCGCCGTATCACCATGATAACGGGCAGCGTGTTCGATTAGACCACTGATCAGCAATGGCTGATACATCATTTTTCCTAACATAATACATTCCCTGTAGTTATTTGAAAGTCCGCTTATTCTTGCTACTGCATCGCCTGATGCGAAGAATAGGCCTCAACTAAGAATAATCAGAATTATTCTTTAAGACAAGTTAATATTATGTTCTCCATAGGCAACGAAAAATTGTGATTCAATTTCAAAGGCTTGATGATTACTCTATATAAATAGTTTTTACTTTCTCATTAAAAGTTCATTGGTATCATTGTTTCTTTAATTAACCATAAAATTTAGACAAAAAAAATCCGACCACCTAAGTGATCGGATTTTTAATGTTTGGTGGAGATGGCGGGAGTTGAACCCGCGTCCGCCAGCATTACGCTCATGAATCTACATGTTTAGTTTCTGTCTTTAGTTTTAATCCGCACCGATCCGACAGTCAGGATGGATTGGACGATTCTCTACTTTTGAACCCAAGCAATTGAGACAATCACTTGTGGCGAGCCTACATGCGGACGCTTCAACTTAGTTAACCAACTGTAGGTGATCAGCAACTAAGTAAGCAGGGTTTAAGCTGCTAGAGCGTAAGTTTCGTCGTTTGCGACTATAACAATATATGTTTGATTAACGAGAGGACATACACTCTCGACATGCATCATTGAGTTTCATCACCAGCGTCGAAGCCAGAACATCCCCAATAAGACTGGCTATTATATAGGAGATATCGGTTATGTTTCAACCTATAAGTAGCCTGCATTACATTACGTTACAGCTTAATAATTTACGCCAAAACAGTATTTAACCATTTGCCGATATTTTGAATCTGCGGCATACAGACTTGATGTGCCATCGGATACGTATTGTAAGACACATTATAATTCTTCGCCGACAATAACTGCTGTACTTGCTCACCTAGGATGACCGGTACCACTGGATCATGAGAACCATGTTCAATCAAAATCGGCATGTCTTTATTGGCAGCACTATACTCAATATTGTCATTGGTTGCTAAGTACGTAGAGAGCGTCATCAAGCCAGCCAAACGTTTTGGATAGCCAAGTGCCACATGATACGCAACTGCCCCGCCCTGCGAAAACCCTGCGATGACGATATGCTCTGGTAACACGCCGCGCTCTATCTCACGACTGATCAAATCTTGTATCTGCTGAGCAGAATCTTCAATCTGAGCCACATCTACTTTACGCTCCAGACTCATCTCTATGATGTCGTACCATGCTGGCATCACCATGCCACCATTTACTGTAACTGGGCGTTTAGGGGCATGTGGGAAGATAAAACGTACTGCCATATCATCAGCCAACCCAAGCTGCGGTACCACTGGCTCAAAATCATGACCGCTAGCACCTAAGCCGTGTAGCCAAATCACTGCGCGAGCTATCTTTTTTTGAGAGGGATTATGCTCAACGACGACTGCGTCTAAATAGTTACTCATAGTTATCCTTAATAATGTAGTGAGATATGCCTTAAGCATTTCTATATTTTTTGCCAAAATAATGTGTGTGTCATTATATGGTCAATATCATCTGTTAGTTTGAGAGTATGGTCAATAGTGAGGTACTAAATGGACAATAGCAAAAATGTGAACAGTATAAGAAGACACGTATGATTTTACGACCGATAAGCTCAATACTATCAAGCTTAAAACTATAAAGCTCAAATACTGTCAGCTGTCTATTCTTTAGTACATGTGCCTACAATTGTATCCGCATTAATGCTAAGTTCTTACAAGAATGCACGACCCTTAGCTTCTTTTGGCAAGTAGCAACCAATAGTCAAACGTTAATTTTTCAATTCCTATCCATACGTCCGATGGGATTTTTTATAATTTTGCAGGAACATTTTACATGACAATTTCTAATAAATCAGCGCTTGAGCTGAGTAAGCATACGCTGGCTAAAGTTAATAAGATTAATATCGCCTTACCTTTAACGCTGATCAGCTCATTATTGATAGTAGGCTGCACTACCGATAGCCGCTCAACACTCACATCAAAAGCCCCTTTATCGACAGCGCAACCACAATCGCTCTCACCTATCGCATATACCTATGGAGTACGTCCGTTTTACCTGATCAATGATATGGATGAGGGACCACTAAAAGAAGAGCTACAGGCATGCAGAGGGCAACTGCCAAGTAAGACAGATTTCTCTATTGCGCATCGAGGTGCGCCATTACAGTTGCCTGAACATACTTATGATAGCTACGTGGCGTCAGCACAAATGGGTGCTGGCATCTTGGAATGTGATGTCGCTTTTACCAATGACGGTGAGCTTGTCTGTCGTCATGCCCAAAATGATTTACACACCACTACCAATATTCTAACCACGCCAATAGCCAAGCAATGCACTGTACCGCCCATATTGGACGCTACAGGCAAACTTACCAATGCCGATAGTATCGAATGTCGCACCTCAGATATCAGCGCTGCTCAGTTTAAAACCTTGACGGGTAAGATGGATGCTGCCAATAAAAAAGCAACCAGTATTAGTGAATATATGAATGCAACCGCGCCTTGGCGAACGGACTTATACTCACAAAACGGCAAAGTGTTAACTTTAACGGAGCATATCGCGTTGGCACGTCAGCTAGGTATGAAGCACACGCCTGAGCTAAAAGCACCCGCCGTGACCATGCCGTTTAACGGCTATCGTTTGAACGATTATCGCCAACAGCTGATAGATACTTATAAGGCAGCGGACGTGCCTGCAAATGATGTATTTGCCCAGACATTCAATATAGAAGATCTGGATTACTGGATCAAAAACGAGCCAGCTTATGGGGCTAATGCCGTTTATCTGATTGATGACAGCAATGAGACCGCTAAGGATAAAACATTTGATAAAGATGACGCAGCCACATGGAAGCACTCATTGGCTGATATCAAAGCACGTGGCATCAACACCATTGCACCAGCACTTTGGTTATTAGTCACTACTGATGGTAAAGGAAATATGCAACCATCAGAATACGCAAAACAAGCCAAAGCCAATGGTCTAAAAATCATTACCTGGTCGATAGAGCGTTCAGGGCCATTAACCAATGGTGGCGACTGGTACTATAGCGGTCTTAGCGATGCTATCAACAATGATGGTGATATGATGAATTATATTGACGTACTAGCGCAAGATGTCGGTGTCCAAGGTATTTTCTCAGATTGGCCCGCTACGGTGAGCTACTATGCCAACTGCAAAGGTCTTAAATAGATTTTCGCTTAGTCTATTAATAGATAATCACGCTTAGTTTGTATTACCAAGGCCAGCTTATTTATTGAGCTGGCCTTTTTGTTAAATGCATTAAAATAATTACATCGCACACTATCTACTGAGCACCTTACTTTTTCATTAACTTTTCACACCATTTGACTCGTGGCAGCAAGAGCAGCCTGCTGTTTTGTGCTACGATAATTTACTAAGCCTATAAGATGATGTAGAGACTATGACCCATATTTTACTGGTAGAAGACGATCCTGCGATCGCGATGTCGCTCAAGGTCACCTGCAAACGCGAAGGTTGGCAGATAACTTGGTTGGATAATGCCAGTAGCGTGTTACCCATGCTGCATAGTCATGAAGCACAAGATCTGTCGGCGATCATTATGGATGTCGGTCTGCCAGATGGTGACGGCTTGAGCCTATGTCAGCAAATACGTCACACACCTGATATCGACGCCTTAAAAGATTTGCCTATCGTGTTTTTGACTGCACGTAGCGATGAGGTCGATCGTATTTTGGGATTGGAGATGGGCGGTGACGACTATTGCGCCAAACCCTTTAGTCCACGTGAGTTGGTCGCACGTTTAAAAGCCATTTGGCGACGTGAACAGCTGATTCAACAGTCAGGCTCTCATACCACAAACTCAGATAACAGTACTGATACTACTTCCTCGAATAATCTATCAGGACAAGCATTAACGTTTGAGAACCAATCTGGTGTTTGGCATTATCAACCGCTCAACTATTCATTAACGTGGCAAGAGCAAAAGCTTGAGCTTAGTAATACAGAACGCAAAATTTTGCTGACACTATTACAAGCACCGCAGCAAGTCTTTAGCCGTGAGCAATTACTTAGCGCTGTAAGCGACTATCCTGACCACCGCTTGGCGCGCACTATAGACAGTCATATCAAATCAATTCGTAAACAGCTTGCTATGGTAGATGCTAATGTCGATGTCATCCATACGCATCGCGGACTGGGTTACGCATTATGTCCCGCTTAACAGTGGCTGCTAGTTTATGAATAATAAAACCAATCCTACTGAGAATGATATTCATAATGACCAAAGCAATTGGTATGCCAAACTGCATCCTATTGGTACTGCTCAGCAAGCACCCAAACGCAAACGACTGCTCAATTTAAGTATATTTTTTAGAATTTGGCTAGCCGTTGCGTTGGTGCTCGTCATATGCGGCGGCGTCGTGTTTACTCAGTTGTTTGGCTACGTCAAGCCAACCGCGCAGCAGGTCATTGAAGACACTCTCCTAGACACTAGCAAACTGTTAGCAGCCAGTCTACAGGTGCCGTTATCTACAGGACAGTTATATGACGAGGAATATCAAGCGCAACTTGATGCTGCATTTATCGGCATGCCAGCGATGGACGAAACGCTAAGTCCTATCGATCAAACCAAAAGCTACAGTAGCTTTCGCGTATATGTGACAGACAGTAGCGGCATAGTCATTTATGACTCATTACCCAAACCTGATAATAATGAAGGGCAAAACTATGGACGCTGGAACGATGTTTATCTCACATTAAAAGGACAATATGGCGCGAGAAGTACACTGCGAGATTATCAGCGGCGCGATGGTTCGGTCATGTATGTGGCTCAGCCCATCAAAAATCCGTCTGGAGATATCATCGGTGTGGTCAGTGTCGGTAAGCCTGTCGCTAGCGTATTGCCTTATTTAGATGACACACGTAACCGTATGCTTATCACCGCCCTACTTATCAGTATCGCTGCCCTTATACTGGCAGGTCTAGTAGCATGGTGGCTTAAGCAGAGTATTACTTTGGTAACTCAATATACCAGTGCGTTGGCAGAAGACACCAAAAAGCCCTATTTTTATCTAGGGCATGAGTTAAATAGCTTGACAGATACTATCGAGACCATGAAGCATCGACTCGAAAACCGTGCTTACGTCACTGATTATGTTCATACGCTCACTCACGAGTTAAAAAGCCCTTTGACCGCCATACGTGCCAGTAGCGAGCTGTTAGAGGACGATGGATTAGATGGCAATAAACTGGATAATGAAGATCGGCAGATGCTCATTGAGACGGTAGGTGAGCAAAGCATAAAAATGCAACAGCTCATCGACCGACTTCTGTTGCTGGCTAAAGTAGAACAGCCTACCTTTAAACTCAACCGACAACTGACTCCCCTATTACCATTATTGCAAAGCCTGATCAAAGATAATACAGCCAAGCAGCAACAGCAGAATCTATACCCTATCGATATACATATTGATAATAAGAATGTGACCAACATTGCAAACTTGCCAGCAGAAATATTAGCATCGACCAGCGTGTATGCTGACCAATTTTGGTTAATACAAGTACTGCAAAATGTGCTTGATAATGCAATACACTTTGCAAATCGTACTGTTGATATTTCATTGCATAGCACTACTCGAACCGTCACTATCGATATATTCAATGATGGTAAGCTGCTACCCGAATATGCTGTCGCAAAAGCATTTGAGCGTTACTTTAGCTTGTCTCATCAAAGCCAACCCTCAGCTCAAGCAACGGAACAAACAACGAATCGCACAGACAACAATGATCTATATACAGAGTCGACAGATCCAACGACTGAGCCGAGGCAAACTGACCATAGTAGTAATACGCTCAAGAAAGGCACGGGCCTTGGACTCACCTTAGTAAAGCAAGTGATTGAACATCATGGTGGTCAGGTAGTCATCAATAATGTCCATGCCAATGATAATAAAGCTACTGATACTAGTAAAAACCAGCGTTCTGGTGTGATGGTTAGTATCACTCTGCCCTTAGCTTGAGAATAATAACTTATAGTCGATTCAATTTAAGAGTAGTACAAGGCAACCGAGTGCAGATGTATATGTGTTACTTCAAGCGAGGTTAACGCTGTAATACTTTTATAGTGGAATGACTATATAATAGTTCATCAACTTTCCATCATGACTACACAGGATTTCTACTTCATTGTTTTACGATAGCACTAAGATCTATTGAACCGTCATATTCGTAAAGTAAATTAGGAGTAGAAGTTCCATGTCACATCAATTAATTAATAATCCTATTATTAATAACCTAATCGGCTTTAGCCGTCATCACTGTGCACAGACATTAACGAGCCAAGGCGTCGATAGTATTGAGTTTGGTCATTGGCTAGCGATTCCTAGTCAGCGGTTGTTATTGGTATTTCGACATCAGCAGTGTGTGGCTATTGATGAGTATCAACTGGCAGCCTGATACTTAGCTAGCTCAACACATTAATTGTATTTAGGTAACACCTGTATTTTATTTGGACATAAAAAAGCCCTTTATTATTTCTAGTGTTAGATCACTGGAAACAACAAAGGGCTGATTACTCTATGACAAAAATACTAAGTAATCGATTGTACTGGCGGCTTCACATCAGCGTTTTGACCACGGTGACGAAGATAGTGATCAAGCACTACAATCGCTAGCATCGCTTCGGCAATAGGCGTAGCACGCACACCAACGCAAGGATCATGACGACCCTTAGTCAGCATATCGACTGCTTCACCTTGAGTGTTAATGCTCTTGCCAGCAGTGGTAATACTAGACGTTGGTTTTAAAGCAATACTCACACGGATATCTTGACCTGATGAGATACCGCCCAAGACACCGCCCGCATGGTTGGCTGCAAACCCATCTGGCGTCAGCTCATCACGAGCGCTATGTCCGAATTGACCTGCCACCGCCATCCCATCGCCAATCTCGACGCCTTTGACCGCATTGATACTCATCATCGCATGAGCAATATCTGCATCTAAACGATCAAATACTGGCTCACCTAAGCCTACTGGCACACCGCTCGCAATGATATCAAGGCGCGCGCCACAGCTAGTGCCTTCACGGCGCAAGTTATCAATCAAGGTTTCAAAACGGCCAATCGCTTCTTTGTCTGCACAGAAGAACGGATTACTATTTACAAAATCCCAGTCAATTTGGCTTGGGTCTAAGACATTACTATGCTCATTGCCAATCTGGGTCACGTGACCACGGATTTGTACACCCAGACGTTCTTGCAAGTATTTCTTGGCGATAGCGCCAGCAGCCACGCGCATCGCCGTCTCACGCGCTGACGAACGACCGCCACCACGATAGTCACGGAAGCCATATTTCATACTATAAGTATAGTCAGCGTGTCCAGGACGGAAAGTATCTTTGATATCGCTATAGTCTTTGGATTTTTGATTGGTATTGCGAATCAATAGACCGATAGACGTACCTGTGGTTTTGCCTTCAAATACGCCAGAGATAATCTCAACTTCATCAGACTCACGGCGCTGGGTTGAATACTTAGACGTACCCGGTTTGCGACGATCCAAATCTACTTGTAGGTCTTCTGCAGATAATGCTAAACCTGGTGGTACGCCATCAACGATGGCCATAAGGCCTGCCCCATGCGACTCACCGCAAGTGGTAACCGTAAAAACCTGCCCAATACTATTGCCTGCCATAACTGTCCTTAAACAAGTAAACTCTACTGATGACTATTTGACCAATCACTCATGCCACTTATGATAATTGCTTGTGTTGCTTATAATGAGTGACTGTATTGTTGCTTATAGTTTCGGCTCATGAAGCCGACGTCCATTTAACCTAATATCTGTCTATTGAAGGCTATCTAATAGCTGAACATAAGAGGCAAACAATTGACGATTTGAGACTAGCTCATCATAGGTAATCGCAAAGACACCATGGCCGCCATGTGCAAACTTCAACCAATCAAATTGGATTTCAGGATAGGCTTGTTTTAGGGCCCACTCGCTGTCACCTACTTCACAGATCAGCAACCCATCTGGGCTAAGGTAATCTGGTGCTTCAAATAAGATACGATGTACCAAATCTAAGCCATCTTGGCCAGCTGCTAGTGCATGCTCAGGCTCATATAAGAACTCAGGCGGCAAATCTGCCATGATAGCAGCGTCTACGTATGGTGGATTGGTGACGATAAGCTCATACTGGTTCTCAGCAGGTATCTTGGCAAACAAATCAGACTCGATTACGTTTACTTGATGGCCAAGGTCATGATGATCGACATTGACCATTGCCACTTCTAACGCACCTTTATCGATATCAACGGCATCGACCAACGCATCAACGAAACGAGTAGCAAGCGCGATAGCGATACAACCAGAGCCAGTACACAAGTCCAAGATACGCTCAGGCTGCGACAACTGCTTCACATCCAAGCCATGATCATAAAATACCGCTGACTTTTCATTCGGACTGACGCCCAGTGGTTTGGCCAATTCGGTAACTTCAAAGTACGGATGGAACTGCTGACGAATCAACTCTGCAATCGGTGAGCGCGGGATAAGAACACGCTCATCAACATAGAAAGGCAGGTCGCAGAAATACGATAAGTTAATCAAATAACTGAGTGGCTTACGTTCAGCGATACGCTCTTCTAACAGTCCTAGTACCAACTGCTTTTCAGAGGTAGTCAGACGACAGTCTAAAATCTGCTCATTAGCAGACCAATCGAGAGACAAAGAATGCAAGACAATGGCTGACGCTTCTGCAAACTCATCGGTTGTGCCTTGTGCAACAACGACGTCATAATTACGCAGCTGCGTGACTGAAAAACGAATAAAGTCGCGAATACTGACGAGCTGCTCACGTGCTTCGTTTAGCTCTGCATGTAAGTTAGCAAATTCATCGTGCTCACCAAGAAGTCCAGTCTCTAAATCATACTCCATTTCACCGTCTAAGCCCTCAGACTCATCATTGAAGTATTGGTTTTGAAACTCTTCTGCACTCATTGTTTGGTCTTCTGACATATCGCACCTTGTGGATTAACTGCTAGCGGGTTAAATTGCTTTTTGCTAAAAATCGTTATATTAAATAAAATTCAGTCATACATTATAGACGTAAACCTCTAGTAGCGCCAATAACTGTCATTTTTACTTGCACAAAAAATAGTGCGAATAATGAACAGTTTGCGTAAGAATAGAGCACGACGCCATACACACCTTGGTTAAATTATTGCCCAACTGTAGCGAATACGTCAGCAGTTGACGTTTAGCAAGTCCTAAATACAAAAAGATGTGTCAAAAGTTTGCGATGCAATCAAATTATGCGCATAATAGCCGCATTAGTAGCAACTACAAGTGACTCAATATGATGAAAATAAAGCCAATTATTACTGCCATATCTATCGCAGCTGTAAGTGCCAGCGTTAGCGCAATTGCTGCACCTGCCGATAGTACTCGCACATTGCCAGTACGCACGGCGGACGCTATGCCAGGTATTGCTAAAAAGGTTAGCCTTAATGTGCAAGAGAACCGTAGTCGCTCTGATGGCGCTGCTACTGTACAGTTAAATACAGAAAAAGCGAAACCAGTCGACAGCATGAATCAGCTTATCAACAATAAGCAAGAAGCCAATCAAAATGCGCCCGCCCCAGCTGCTGATAATATGAGCGCAGCAGAACTGACGCGTAAAGATGAGCAGGCTGACCGTAATGACGACATTAGTGAAGGTCAAGCCGTTGCTGCGCCTAGCGATCTATCATCTATCGACTCGTCTGATCCACTCGCTTTTGAATTACCAGAGAGTGAGAAGCGTCAAGACTTTAGTGATGATCCAACCATCAAAAACATCGAAGACAAAGATGGTAAGAGGCATACAACGCTGAATTTGTCGAACTATGCCAAGCAAGTGAATAGTGCTGTCTGGTCACCTAATATGAAAGTCAACTCAGCGATGACGATCAAAATGCAGGCGCTGCTTGATTGGAACCATGCGTCTCCTGGTCCTATCGATGGCGGTTGGGGTATGAACAGCAAAAAAGCCCTTGTTAACTTCCAGACGATGAAAGGCTTGCCAGCGACTGGTAAAATGGATCAAAAAACTTGGGATGCCTTGGTTAAAAATATCCCTGCGAATAAACCTGTACTGGTCACTTATACATTGACCGCAGACGATATCAATACCAATTTTGCGACCACGCCTTCTGGTTCAGAAGCGAAGTCAAAAATGAAAGGTCTTTATTATCAAGATATCAAAGAGATGCTAGGTGAACGTTTCCATATGGATGTACGTTACTTAGACAAACTCAACAAAAATAAAAAGTATGCTGTTGGCGAGACTATCACAGTGCTAAATACTCGTGACAAGCTGAATCAACGTATCAATCGCGTAGTCGCCAACAAAGCCGACAAAACATTGTATGCCTATAATGGTGACAAATTGGTTGCCACTTATCCAACGACCGTTGGTAGCGATGCCACACCGTCTCCAAAAGGCACGTTCAAAATTATCAATAAAGTGAAAATGCCTTGGTATAAATCAACCGTTGGTGAAGGCGCTCAAAAGAAAGTTCATATGATAGCACCAGGACCAAACAACCCAGTCGGTGTCGTTTGGATGGGATTATCTAAGCCTTCTTACGGTTTACATGGCTCACCAGTACCTGAAGGTATCAGTCGTCAAGGCTCAGCAGGTTGTGTTCGTTTGACCAACTGGGATGTGTTAGAAGTTTATGCCAATATCGAAAATGGCGCGGTTGTCGAACTTCAATAAATAGAGCCTTATTAAATCTAGCTTCGATGCTAGTTAGCGAATAATTCTAACGATGATAAAAAAGACCTCAATATTGAGGTCTTTTTTGTTTGCTGATAGGCGGTTCCACCTCACATCGATAACACTGCTTGTCTTTATGTTTTACTGTTCGCCTTTATGTCTTATAGCCTTCCTCATTCCCAGTAATACTGCCAATTTTTTTGGTAAAGAATAATCCTGCAGGTATCGAAGCTAGAACGCCCAATCCAACCGCTATCTGAATATGAAATATCTCATCGAACCCTGTAATGAGAGCGCCGATCATAAAAAGTCCGATAGTCACGGTGGCTGTCATTGAGTAGATCACAGAAAATAATGGCCAGTTCATAAGTTATTCCTTATCTTTATTGTGGATATAATATATTTAACCTTAATTCCACAAAAAAAGTAAGTATTTACCGTGAACCCTTGTAGCATCTATATTGAATGACTTTAGAATAAAAACCATGCTATTATTAAGGTTTTAGACTTAATCATAAGAAACACCAGTTCTTACTCCCACCTTCTCTCAACTCTTTTTTATATTTTCAAGAATCTCCTATATCTTTATCTATTTATCATTACAATAATGACTTTCTTTACCTACTAAGAACGCTATCTGCTATGTCCTCATCTGAAAAAAATACTGCGTCTAACTCAGTGGATCAAAATGATTCATCAATCATTACTGACGCCTCTCACAATCAAGACACGACTATTGACCCAGTAGTTGATGATGCCGCTGTAGACAATGATAAAAGCGAAGATAATCAACACAAGCAATCGACTGATACAGATGGCGAAATAGATTCCGAAGTAGACACTGAATGTGCGCAGCCACCTGACGCCGAAATAACGATGGAAACCATCAGTGACGATGTGGTCGTAGCAACATTGGAATCGACAGAACCTGAGTCACAGTCAAATACTGAAGCATCAGAGATTGCAGAATCAGAATCTATAGAAGCGAAAGAAAAGTCCGATTTCTTCCAGTCGGATACGGCGGAAACAACAGAAAAAAGTGCTCAAGATGATAGTGATGCTGAAGTAACGGTAGAAGCAGAAGACGATCTTGCTGATGACCCTGCTGATGACACAAACATCGCAGCACAGTCATCAGATAACAAAACAGCCAATCAACAAAAAACAAAAAATGCATCTAGTCGCAATAATGACCATCAAAATAATGACTCAGAAGATAAAAGCCAAAATAAAGACACCGATGTAGAAGACAGCGACGCTCAAAAGTCTCAAGGTGAAAGTGACGAAGATGAGGTTCAAGAGGAAAAAGAAGCCAAACTTGAGTCTTACAAGCAGTTTGTCGCCGAACAGTTTAGCAATCAAAAGGTAGATTACCCAGAAGTACGGGTTAGAATTGAGGCGAACGCGCTGCCTAGCAAGATGTATTTCATCATGAACATTTTGTCTGCCATCATTGCCAGTTATGGGCTAGTGACCAATTCAGCAGCCGTGGTCATCGGAGCGATGCTGGTTGCGATGATGCTAGGTCCTATCACGGGTATAGCCCTAGCAATTATCGATCACCGTATGCCACTGCTACGTAAGTCGCTTTTTACCGTTATTATCGGTGTCTCATTGGTGGTATTGGTCGGCTTTATCGTTGGTTGGCTACATAAAGACCAACCGCTAACGGCAGAAATCCTATCACGTACCCAGCCTACTTCCATGGATCTGATGATTGCCTTAGCTGGTGGTACGGCTGGTGCTTATGCGATGGTATCCCCGCATCTCTCGGTTGCGGTTGTCGGCGTTGCGGTTGCCACAGCCTTAGTACCACCACTGGCAGCTAGCGGTATCTTGCTCGCTAATGGCGAGATGCAGCTTGGGCTTGGTGCTCTGTTATTGGCAGCGACCAACATTCTTGCTATCCAGTTTACCAATGCGCTTGTCTTATGGGTCTTAGGGTTTCGTCGTTTGGTCGATGACGATTATAAGTCCAATACCTATCTGACCTTTTTGCAGCGGAACGCCGTGACTTTATTACTACTTGGGGGCTTAGGTGCCTATTTGACCATCAATCTACAGACCAATGCCAAGCAGCAAGTATTTGAGAGTAGTGTCAAAGAAGCGATCAACAACTACTTTATCGACCAAGGCAATGTATTGACCAATACGCAGTTTGATACCTCAGAAGAAAACCAAGTGGTGCGGGCAATCGTGCGTGGAGAGACTTTACCAAGCTCATATGACGTACGCCAGATTGAGACACTCATTACTAATGATATGGCAGAGAACTTCCCAGAGTACTTGCCAATCAAGCTCCAATTACGTTATTTGCCTGTGCAAGTAATCGAGTCCAATCCAACCACGCAAGACAAATTGGATGAAACGGATGCGGCAATTTTGACCAACTAGTCTGCATACGCTACAAATTAGGCAGTGACTAGCACACGTATAATAACCTAGTAGTTATAACTCTTGTACCAAGAGCTTGGGCGTTTGTGCTAAAATCGCTTGCAAAATTATTTTATGTCATTTACTCAATTCTATCCGTCAGTAAGGAGCCGCTGTGAGCCAGCCATTTCGCTCAGCCGATATTCGCCAAGCCTTTATCGATTTTTTCATAAGCAAGCAGCACACCCAAGTTTCATCGTCTAGCTTGATTCCACACAATGATCCGACATTGCTATTTACCAATGCCGGTATGAATCAGTTTAAAGAGACCTTTTTGGGTATGGAACCACGTGACTATACACGTGCGGTAACCTCTCAAAAGTGCGTACGTGCTGGCGGCAAACACAATGATTTGGATAATGTCGGCTATACTGCCCGTCATCATACTTTCTTTGAAATGCTTGGTAATTTCTCATTTGGTGATTATTTCAAGCAAGCAGGCATCGAGTATATCTGGGAATTTTTGACCTCGGATAAATGGTTAGCGATTGATAAAAATCGTCTCTATGTCACTATTTATGAGACTGACGACGAAGCCTTTGAGATTTGGAATAAAAACATCGGCATTCCAAGTGAGCGCATCATTCGTATTGGTGATAACAAAGGTGCTCCTTACGCTTCTGACAACTTTTGGACGATGGGTGACACGGGTCCTTGTGGCCCTTGTACCGAGGTCTTTTATGACCATGGTGCTGATATCGAAGGCGGTCTGCCAGGTACGCCAGAAGAAGACGGCGACCGCTATATTGAGATTTGGAACTGCGTATTCATGCAGTTCAATCGTCAAAAAGACGGCACGCTATTACCACTGCCAGCACCTAGCGTCGATACAGGCATGGGGCTTGAGCGTATTAGTGCCATCATGCAAGGCGTTCATGGCAACTACGAGATCGATTTATTTGTCCATTTGATGAATGCGGCGGCTGAAATCCTAGAGATCAATAACGAGCAACAATCATCACTAAAAGTCATCGCCGACCATATTCGTGCCGTGGCGTTTTTGATCGCTGATGGTGTCACGCCAAGTAATGAAGGTCGCGGTTATGTATTGCGCCGTGTCATTCGTCGTGCGGTACGTCATGGCAACAAACTTGGCGCTGATAGCGAGTTCTTCTATAAGATGGTAGCGCCTCTTGTCGCTGAAATGGGCAGTGCCTATCCTGAGCTACAAGACAAGCAGAGCGTCATCGAAAACGCCATTCAAAAAGAAGAAGCACAGTTTGCTAAAACATTGGCCCAAGGCTTACGTTTACTTGCCAGCGAACTTGAAGGCTTGCAAGATGGCGATACGCTATCTGGTGAAGCGGCATTTAAGCTTTATGATACCTATGGTTTCCCACTTGATTTGACCGCCGATATCACTCGTGAGCGTGGTATTGCTATTGATGAAGCGGAATTTGATGAGCATATGCAAGCACAACGTGAGCGTGCGCGTGATGCTGGCAAGTTTGACGTCGATTACAGCAGTGTCATCCAAGTAGAAACACCAACGACATTTATCGGCTATGAGCAGCTTGAAGAAGACGGCGTGACTATTGACGCACTTTATCAAGACGGTAACCCAGCAGACAGCTTAACAGAAGGCATGGAAGGCGTTGTGGTATTGGATCGCACCCCATTTTATGCTGAAGGTGGTGGTCAAGTTGGTGAGCTTGGTGAAATCCGTACGGCATCTGGTGTCTTTGAAGTACAAGATACCAAAAAATCTGGTCAGGCGATTATCCATTATGGTGTCGTGACCATGGGTGATATCAGCACTAAGCAAACCGCTGAAGCGCAAGTACTGTCTAGCATACGTGCAGCCAGCGCCAAAAACCACTCAGCCACTCACTTATTGCACGCAGCATTAAGAGAAGTGCTGGGCGACGCAGTCACGCAAAAAGGCTCGTTGGTCTCAAGCGAAGTGCTACGTTTTGACTTTGCTTACGATAAGCCTGTTAGCGCCGCTGAAATCATGCGTGTCGAACGTCTCGTTAATGAGCAAATTCAAGCCAACACCCCTGCCCGTATCGAGCACATGTCGATTGACGAAGCGATGAACCAAGGCGCTATGGCACTGTTTGGCGAAAAGTACGGCAGTGACGTTCGAGTCCTAACCATGGGTACAGATCGTATCGTCGATGGTCAGCGCAAGCCTTTTTCTATCGAGCTATGTGGTGGCTTGCACGTACAGCGTACGGGCGATATCGGTGTGCTGAAAATCACTAGCGAGTCTGGTATTGCGGCTGGTATCCGCCGAGTTGAAGCTGTCACTGGCATGAATGCGGTCAAAAATATCCAGCAAAGCGAGCAACAACTGAGCGAATTGGCAAGTCAGCTGAAAGTAAAACGTCCTGAAGTGGCGCAGCGCGTCCGTACTATGGCTGATAAGCAACGTGACCTAGAAAAACAACTAGAGCGCTTGCAGCAAAAAATCGCCAGTGCTCAAGCAGCCAACTTGCTTGATGATGTACAAACGATCGCAGGTACGCCCGTTCTTATCAGCACCTTAAGCGGTATCGATGGTAAATCCATCCGTACGCTGATGGACGATATCAAATCAAAACTGCCTGATAGTGTGATTGTATTGATTGGTGATAAAGATGACCAGTTAGCACTCGCAGCGAGCGTCGCAAAATCTGTCACTGCTAAAGTGAAAGCTGGGGATATTATTCGTCACTTGGCAGGTGAGCTTGGTGGTAAAGGTGGCGGTAAGCCTGACTACGCACAAGGTGGCGCACCGAAGTCTGGTAACAGTGCAGCGGTTATTAGTGCTCTACCTGCTTGGATTGAAACCCAGTTTATCTAAACTAGCGAATATTATACTCGTGAATGTACTGGTTTAGCGCTCCACAATGTATCTTATATTTATCGCATAGCTTTACTCTACTACGCATAGAATACGTGATTGGTTATAACTACTATAACCAATCGCCATACATCTAAGCGCTCCTGAGGCTTAAAGTTATGCGGTAGATATGGTATAAAGGTCAACGTTTGGGCATATTGTTCATTCCATAAGGTTGATAGATACCATTAGAAGAATGCAAAACCTAAAGGCATAACTCTTATCATCTGGCTTTATCTATACAAGCATTGGCGAGTATCACATTGACTCTCATCAATGACAATAAAAAGTCATTATTGAATAAATAGGTAGATTTTTATGGCGTTAATAGTACAGAAATACGGCGGCACTTCGATGGGCAGTATCGACCGAATCAAAAACGTCGCCAAACGAGTCAAACGCTGGCATGACAATGGTCATCAAGTGGTCGTCGTGGTCTCAGCTATGAGCGGCGAAACCAACCGTTTGATTGATCTAGCTCGCCAAATTAGCACGCAACCTGATCCTCGCGAATACGATCAGATGGTCTCAACAGGTGAGCAGGTTTCTATCTCTCTACTCGCTATGGCCATTAAAGAGCTTGGTATTGGTGCCCGTTCAATGACTGGTCGCCAAGTCGCGATTAAAACCGACAACGCCCATAATAAAGCCCGTATCGAAAGCATCGATGACAAAAACATACGCGAGCAATTAGATGCTGGCAATATCGTTATTGTGGCAGGTTTTCAAGGTATTGACGAAGAAGGCAACGCGACCACATTAGGGCGCGGCGGTTCTGATACCACAGGTGTGGCGATTGCTGCGGCCTTAGGCGCTGACGAGTGTCAAATTTATACCGATGTCGATGGTGTCTATACCACTGACCCTCGCGTGACCTCAAAAGCCAAAAAACTTGAAAAAATTACGTTTGAAGAAATGCTTGAAATGGCAAGTCTTGGCTCTAAGATTCTACAGATTCGCTCAGTAGAATTTGCTGGTAAATATGGCGTGCCGCTGCGTGTACTCTCTAGCTTTGATGAAAACACAGACGGTAGCTTTGACCAAGAATTTCAAGACAACGTGGGTACCCTAATTACGATAGACGAAGGAGACAATATGGAACAGGCAATCATCTCAGGTATCGCGTTCAATAGAGACGAAGCAAAAATCTTAGTACGCGGCGTGCCTGACCATCCTGGTATCGCCTCTGCTATCTTAAGCCCAATTGGTCGTGCCAATATCGAAATCGATATGATTGTACAAAACCTTTCGGATAACGGTACCACTGACTTTACTTTCACAGTTAACCGCACTGATTTAGATAAAACGCTAAAAGTGCTTAACGAAGAAGTAAAAGATGAAATTGGCGCCAAAGAAATATTGGGTAACAGTGAAGTTGTTAAAGTTTCATTGGTTGGTGTTGGCATGCGCTCACACGCAGGTGTTGCGAGTCTTATGTTCCAAACACTGGCTGAAAACAATATCAATATCCAAATGATTTCAACCAGCGAAATCAAAGTGTCGGTTCTAATTCAAGATCAACACTTAGAAAAAGCCGTTAAGTCATTGCACACGGCATTTGGCCTAGATCGTGAAGACGGTGAAAGCAAAATCGCTGGGCTATAAGACATAAAAACTGTTAAAATATGGCATTAGGATTGATGGTTATCTATTAACCGCTATTAATGACTTTATATAGTATGTAGATAAACAGCATATGGATTAATAGCTTTTAAATTAATAGTATCTAAATAAAAACAGTACTTAAATAAAATAGGATCTTTTTAGGTCCTATTTTTATTTTTTAGCATAGTTGAAATGAGCATTTACCTAATAGTTTTGTGAAAAACCGTGACAGTATCTGTTATGCCGCCTATAATGGGGCTTTCATTTGGGCTAAATGAATCTACCTATCATTACCGCTATTGGCACGATATCTGGCATCGTGATAATGGTTATATTGCATGTTTGGTGCTGCGGTGATGTTCTGCAATTGAGAAGTAATCTGATGAGTAATAATTTGTTGATGCGACATAAGGAGTGTGACGCATGTTAATTTTGACACGCCGCGTGGGCGAAACGCTAATGATTGGCGACGAAGTAA